>ERZ506375.63-NODE-63-length-45705-cov-9.48298_pt1 | contig 45705 bp, 46 predicted proteins | sample MGYA00513369_ERZ506375 | MGnify/ENA metagenome assembly ERZ506375
TCCCTACACGACGCTCTTCCGATCTTTAGTCTTTGAAAATGCTAGTATTGTCTATATAAGTTAACAGAGAATTAACAAACACTAAGAGGGTCAGAATATGAATGAACGACAGAGAATTTCAAAAGTTTCTTGAAGAGAGCAAAGCAAGAAACAGATACAACTCCTACAGCTACACAGACACCCCCACCAGCTACGAACTACCCAAGCTCACCAGAGCAGAACGCAAAGGCCTTGATGAATTAATTCGTAGCATTACGCCACGAGACAGATTTATGCCAGCACGCAAAGAAAAAGAGAATACTTTAAAAACTTTCTTGATGGGCTTTGATTCTTACGAGCAACTGCCAGCAAAAATTGAAGATTTAATTATCGGTACTTGTCGCAGTTTTGGAAGGGATAACTATCACCGGAAAGTTTTCTATTTACTACGAAATATTGACAAGATTAGCTCAAGCACAATAACAAGTTATCTACAGCGTCAAGCGACCCGATTAAGCCATGAGCTACCAAGTGATAAATATTGCGCTAACTTAGCCACTATTTGCATGAAAGTTATCGAGACAATCAATCATCATGTTGAGGTTGGCAATATCAGCCTTACGACCAGTGAACCGGACTTTGAGTTTGACCCGTATTTAGTTACAGAGGAATTTTAAAATGAGCAAACACACTTTAACCCGTATTTCAGAGGAAGCTTTTAACGAGCTTGCCAGAATTAAACGAGCAACTAACTTGCCTCATCAGACTGTTATGCAGCTTGCAATTGCTAAAGAAGTCACTGAGTCGGATTTACTTAAATATCCAGTCTCTAAAGGTCGTAAGCACATCCGAATTACTCAGGACGCTTTAGATACTTTGAAGGCACTTAACGGCTTTAAGATTGATATTGCCCGACTATTGAGCATCAAAATTCACAAGTTATCTCAAGAGGTCTGATTATGAAGCAATGGCGAGATGATATTAAACGGTTCTTTGCAACTTACTTCATGATTAATTACGAAACAGGAATGCTTGAATGGATTGATGGCGGAGAGGTTAAGACAAGAGATGATGCTTACGGTAATCCAATGATTCGTTATGGCACTCGTGATTATTATGTGAAGTATGTCATCTGGTTTTTGCATCATGAAGTTCAGGCAACTAAAAAGATTATCTTCAGGGATGGTAATAAAAGAAATTGCCACCCAAACAATTTACTACTGGAGATTTAATGTTATGTATTAAATTCGAATATTTGACAGATAAAATGATTAAGCATGTATCAGACCTGCTCATCAAAGAAGATGGTTTCGGTGATGTTTGCAATCCAAAAGATATCTTCATTCACGCCACCAGCCCAAACGAAACACTAAAGACAGCAGTTACAGCGGAATGGTTTGAACGAAATAAAGTGGAATTAGGTTATTGGTAGTCCGAGACTTTAAGCGAAATTAGAAAAACAGCTTCTCAGACGCTCTCAATCGCATTCTAACGCAAAAAACTACCCTATTTTAGGGTGGGTAATACCACTGTACAGGCTACCCCTGAAAAAGACTGTTTAGCTCGTTACAGAGCGATTGAGGAGGTCTGGTAAAAAGGAGATTTTAAGAAATGAACAGTTACCCGCTACAGATTTTTATTGATACCGACACTGCTATGATGGTGCAAAGCTTCATTGATGCAAATATTAGCATTGACTTTGACCGGCTGTTAAAACTAATGGCCGATAATGCAGAAAACATATCTGACTTTATTCAGTCGGTGGAGTTTAACGAGCCTCGAATGATGCTACCAATTACCGACTCAAACATGAAAAGATTGGTTATCGAGCAAACGAACAAACACAGCGTTAGCCCTGAAAAATATCTCAAGGCAGCTATAGCAATTTTGTACGCTGACAATATTTTGGTTACGGATTCGAAGGTGGTGCATTAATGGGCTTAATAATTGCTTGGACAGCTTTGGGTTTATTTGTTGGTTGCTGGGTAGGTAACACGGTAAATAAGAATTAATGTTACCAATCTGTTAAAAAGCTGTTGACAAATAACCTTAAATATGCCATAATTTTAAGTATGGGAGAGCAATTCTCTCTTATTTCTTTCAACAATTCCATCTACATCTAGGGATAGTTATTCTGAAAGGTGCAATGCTTTTCGCTACATGGCCTATTTAGCCCACTAGATAGGCTATATATCAAAAAGTGCTTAATCATTCATTCATTGAACCCTTACAGCTTTGCCCTAATCATGAGTTAGGGCGTTTCTTTAAGAGTTTTTAAACAGAGCTTTTAAAGAAAGTTTTTCCTGAAACTTCGTTAACGTTATAAAGCAAGCCTTCAAAGCCCTTTACAGATAAGGATGAACCTATGTTTAGGGCTTTTTTCAGCTTTTAAAAAGCATACTTGGCAAACCGCCTTTTAAGTCTCTTCTAAGTTTGTATGGCTGTCAGGTGTGCTTTTTAAAAACTGAAACATAAATTATCTTAGAAGAGGAAAAATAATAATGTCTATCCGTGATGAACATGAAATGATTATCGAAAACAAACCAAGTGCACTTGATATTCACGAATTAAGTTTGCGTGAATCTTTTGATAGAGCTTGGCGGGAATCACACGAAGTAAAAAGAAGTCCTTATATTCCACCAGAACCATTTGAGATTCCAAGAGTTGAAATTGATTTTTCGATGAATGATGAATGTGAGCTTGATTTGAAACTGAAGTTGCAACGCAAATATTTCAAAGACCTTCGAGACTCTCAAAAAGCTATGAATCGTGTTTACGAAAAACTTCAGTCCAAACTTGAAAATGAAATTGACGAAATGGCTATTTTGATGGAGCTTCAGACAAATACCTACGATTATTATACAAGACTAGACCGTGACGGTTGGGGATATGACCATTCAGAAATTGGTAAAGTGATTGCAGATTTACCAGAAGGCCAAAGACTTATTCGCACAGAAAGAGCTGTCAGAGCACCACATCGACTGTCTCTAATTGTTGCTGATAAATCACAAGCTGAGCTTGAAGAAATTGCCAAAGAGAAACTGATGAAAGCAAGAGAAAATGAGATTAATTTGCTGAAATCAAGACTGGCTAAGCTGATTAGTGACCATCAAAAAATCGCTAAGGAATACAAACAAGAGCTTGCACAGATTAGTAGCTTCAATGACTTTTTGAGTGTTCCACGAGAATTTAGTAAAACTATTTGATTATGCATATGTGAGGTGATGAATGATTGATTTGCAACAGCGTTATGAAACTATTAAGTCGGCTTGTGAAAACTTAAAGTTACAAACTAAGCCAGCCTTAAGAATTAAAACCAAACGTCAAGTTATCACCTCACACAAACCAAAAACACGCAAGATTCCAAAGTGGTGTATTGACCGTATCCCTTCCGATGCTCAAATCATAGGTGAAACGGAATTACATTATCTTGTCAGACATTAATTTGAGATTAGCTTCTAATCGAATCTAATAGAATTGGTTGGGTAAAGTACGGGAGAGATTATCGAGTGATATCGGTAGTTTCTCCCTTTTTTGTATGTGTGCTACGTGAAATCTTCTGAACAGATATACCCACCAAAAATTATTTTTTACGTAGCTCACGCTTAAAGAGGTGAAATATGAACAATGGCACAGTTTAAAGTTGATGATTTTCTGATTGAGTTAAGTTTTAACTCTCAGAAAGTTTTAAAAGGTCTGGAAAAAGCCGAGAAACAAACGATGCAGGTAGCATCACGAATTGAGAAGCGGCTAAATAAAGCTTTTAAGGTTAATCCTACGCCTTTAAATGATTCTCTCAAACTAATGGAAAAGAATGTCGATAAAACTGTTTCCAAGATTGAGCAGCGTCTTAAAAACACTAGAGCGTTTAAGATTAAAACGGAAATTGAGGATACTTTAAAGCCACTTAGACAGCCAAGACAGCCACGAATTAGCGGCAACAGAGCAATCACAGCAGCACATAGCGTGAATATGAGCAAGCTTCGTGACTTTAATCCTATGCTTGAGAAGTATTTTAAGAGTCAGTATTACAGCTTAAGCAGCAAATCCAAGACACTTGGAAACGAAGCTTTTAATCGTGAGTTAGCAAAATTAAATCAAAATCTACGTGAAACACTTTCTAAGTTTAATAAGACCACCAGCAAAAATAATCACAGTGAATATGCCTCGAATGGTCTGGATGTATTAGCTACAAGTGCAATCAAAGCAGGTACAGCCATTTATAGTTTTCAGACAGCCTTAGAAGCTTACAAGAAGGTTATGGAGATTGGCCTGAAAAAAGAAGCATCACAACGAGCGGCACAATTTGTATTAGGCGATGAAGGCGCTAAACGAGCTACAGACTTCGTTAAGAATCTTGCTAATAATACAGGTGTAGACCAGATTGAAACATTAAGCAGTTTTGCTAAGTTTTCCGCTGGTGCTGGTGATATGAATACAGACCAGAAAGAATCCCTATTTTCTAATGTGATTGGCACATCCAGATTAATGGGTTTAAGTACTGATGAAATTAACGGGATTCTGAAAGCTTTCGAGCAGATGGCTTCTAAAGGGAAGATTCAGGCTGAAGAGCTACGTGGTCAATTAGGTGACAGAATGGCAGGTGCTTTCCAGTTATTTGCCAGAAGCCTTGGGATGACTACAGAAGAATTAGACAAGGCTATGAAAGACGGTAAGGTTCTTTCTAAAGATGTTCTCCCTAAAGTATCCGCTGAAATGGGAAAGATGATTGATAAAGCGGGAGGATGGGAAAAGATTATTAACTCTACTCAGACGCAGTTAGGCCGCTTAAGTAATTCATGGAATAATAATTTGGCCTTAATGTTCGATGGTTCACAGGAAGGTTTAACAGACTTTACAAGGTCACTGACTAATTTACTTAATTCACTGGGTGGTCAATCTAAAAATCTTGGTGAACATTTTGGCGACTTGATGAAAAGCATGTCAAACGGTATTGATGATTTAACCACGATTAGCTACCGAGTGCAGGGATTCTTTGACAGAGTGACCCTTGCTTACAGAGAATTAAATGACACTCAAAAAGCTGTAGCTGATGGTATCGCAAATGGCCTGTTAAGTGCATTAAAGGGACTTGCTGGTATTGTCGCTGTAAGGTCTGGTATTGGTGCTGTAGGTGGTATCTGGAACTTAATTAGGGCTATTTCCACGCTTGGGAATGTAGCAAATACAGCAGCAGGAAGAATTAATTCACGTTCTGGTGGTGTTGAAAGTGGAAAAAGTAGGCTATCTGTAGCTGATGCAATTACCAGAGTAATGATTGTCGGTATGACAACTGATGTGATTAATGCCATTGTCAAACCGTTCTATGAACGTCAGATGAGTAAGTCAGATAATCCGATTGATAAAGTTGTAAGGTCAAAGGTGGAACCCACAGACCAGGCATTAACTGGTGACATGAACTCTTTAGCCGCTGTTTTATGGGCTATGGTTCATGGCAAATCAAAAGATGTTCCACAGTTTTCACCTGAAGCATTAAATAATCTAAAAGGTCGAGTGGAAACATTCACACAAGATTTAAAGGTTATCAAGCCGTCAGTAAATATTCAGCCTCAGACAATCAATATCACAACTCAGACGGTACTTGATGGAAAGGTTATTGATGAAAGAACCACATCGCATATTAATCGTATGCAGGAAGATACCTTGATTAGCTCAGCTTACCCAGAGGAATAAACAATGTTAGAGCTACTAATATTTATTGCCACACATGGCAATCTATTAATCTTTATCTAGTATGACGATTCAACTATGAATAGTCGAATGCTACGTGATTTCTTCTGAACAGATACCAACATCAAAAATTAGATTTCACGTAGCTCACGCTTAACAGAATAGGAATAACAACAATGTTTGACACAAAGCAAATTAGATACTCAGGTAAAGATGGTATCTATTTTCACCTTAGAGATAATGTAGAATCTTTTCTTGCCTTAACAGCTACTGAACAGATGGACTATGACTCACCGATGATGGTGACAACTCAGGCTATGCAATCGGGGCAAACTATCACTGATAATGTTCAGAGAGCACCTAAGACCATCTCTATTAGCGGTGTTGTAGTGGTTGATTCGACGGGTTCAGTTCTATTAACCAGACAGGGGCAACTTGTAGAAACCTTTATTTCTACGGTTGAACAATGGCGAGACCAGAAGCAAATCATCACTATTGTTTGTAAAGATGGAATATCTATCACTGATAGTATCATTACTCAGTTTAAAGCGAGTAAAGAGCATACCATTGCTAACGGTCTTCGTATTCAGATGACCTTCCAAGGTGTAGAGTTTCGTTCAATCGTAGGACAAACTGATATTTCAGCAGCCACTGGCAAAACCGCTACTACAAATGACGGTGGTGCTACTTCTAAGAAGAATACTGGTAACACTACAACAAGTTTAGGTAATGGTATGTTGATGTGTCAGGAGCTATATAATCGCTCTACGAGTGAACTCACTAATGAGCAACTTCAAGCCCGTATCAATTGTGGTAAAAATGTCAGAGTTAAGAATGGAAAAAGCACCTTCTCAGATGCCGCTAATGAGCAAGCTTCGAAAGTGCTTAATAATGCTGGTACAGGTAGTACTTTGAAGAAGTTTTCTATTAACCCTAATAAGAGATACTAAGCGTCCACCTCTTCCATATCACCAGCAGGATAAATCCTTGTTACTGGTTCACCAAAAATAAGCATATCATCTAATGACTGCATCTCATCGGTTGCTTCTTCAAGCGTTAAGGTGTGGTCATCTTTACCATCAAGAGGAAAACCACGAATCATATTTCCATTGTGAAGATATATATCCACCAGCTTTTCATTACCAGAAACAACAATCTCTTTCACCAGACGCTTAATGATAATCTGGGCTTCAGTTCTCCCCTCTACAGACTCCATATCAAGACCGCTTAAATCCAAGCTTGATACAGATTTTACCCTCGCCTTTTCTCGTGATAACTGAACTATCAGTTCATCTTTTTCTTCCTGTTTAACCCGTAGTGCTTCCTGAATCTGAGTGATGTTAGGAAGCTGTATCAGCGTCTCAGTAAGTTTTTCAAGTTCACTATCAACGGTGTTTAATCTTCTTTGTAGTTCATCCAATTTAGCTGTGTCAGTAGCTTCATCGTGTAGCTGTGACAGTTTGCTAAACAGACGACTACAAAGCTGTGTATCAAGTAACTTTCTGGACACTGTACCGTAGCTACAACGGGACTCCTTATTACCATTGCAACGGTAAGTACCTTGATAAACGGGTTTACGTATCCCTGTAGGAGTCATTACAAGCCCACACTTACAACGGATAAGCCCCTTCAGTATGTTCACATATAGCCAGTGTTCACCGCTGGATGTTTTCCCCTTCCCTGTTTCCTCTAACAGTTGCTGTACAGCGTAAAACTTAGAGTCTGTGACAATCTGAGGATAGAACCCTTCAATTTCTTCACGTAACACTGTTTTACGGTCTTCTGTAGAAATCTTAGCGGGAAGGTAACCTAATACACTTCGTGAAGTCAGGATGTGTTTAACGCTTAATGCTGACCAGTTGCCATCCGGTTTCTTAGTCTTGGATATTCTGACCTTACGCTGATTAATGGTCGGGTAACCTTGTTCGTTTAGCCATTTGCAGATAGCAAACATCGACATACCAGAAAGACGCTTGTCATAGATGATATTCACCAGTGACGCTTTATCTTCATCAACGATGTAGTGTGAACCATCATCTGATAGCTCTAACCATCCGGGGGCTTGCTTACCCATAGGCTTCTTAAGTTCTCTTGCAAGCTGTGTTTTATGGTTCCAGACCTGAGCTATACGCTTTTGCTTAACAAGAGATTCTTGGTGTGCTCGCTCAGCTATGATGATGTGCTTAATCAACTTCACAGGGTCTGTTAATGCTGATTTGTCGTAGAGTTCACCATCTCCCAGAGTCAGTATAGAGACTCCCTTCCTCAGTATCTGCCTAACGTCATCAATAGCTGTGTCGATATCTGCCCTACTGAAGCGGTCAAAGTTCTCTACAACAATCAAGGAACCTTCTGGAATAGCCCCAGACATAACATTTTCAAACATACGTCTGAAGTCAGAACCTTGATTCTTATGTTGCTGGTGAAAACCAGATTTACCCTTATCAACGTATCTGTGAGCAGGAAGAAGGTAATAATCGTTTTTGTGCTTAGAGTAGAAAGCATCAATGAGGTTTGTTTGCCGTCTTAAGGAGTCTCCTGAGTCTTGCTCTTTAGTACTCCACCTGATGTATGTCACTAGCAGCTTCATATCTTCGGACTATGCTTATCTAAGTGGTTCATTGAACAGGAGAACAATGATATGAGTGTTAAGGCAAGAATACTAGTGCTTTATTATTCCATGTACGGACATATTGAAACGATGGCACGCGCAGTTGCTGAGGGTGCAAGCAAAGTGGATGGCGCAGAAGTTGTCGTTAAGCGTGTACCGGAAACCATGCCGCCGCAATTATTTGAAAAAGCAGGCGGTAAAACGCAAACTGCACCGGTTGCAACCCCGCAAGAACTGGCCGATTACGACGCCATTATTTTTGGTACACCTACCCGCTTTGGTAACATGTCCGGTCAAATGCGTACCTTCCTCGACCAGACGGGCGGCCTGTGGGCTTCCGGCGCACTATACGGAAAACTGGCGAGCGTCTTTAGTTCCACCGGTACTGGCGGCGGTCAGGAACAAACCATCACATCCACCTGGACGACCCTTGCGCATCACGGCATGGTGATTGTCCCCATTGGCTACGCAGCGCAGGAATTATTTGACGTTTCACAGGTTCGCGGCGGTACGCCGTACGGCGCAACCACCATCGCAGGCGGTGACGGTTCACGCCAGCCCAGCCAGGAAGAACTGTCTATTGCTCGTTATCAAGGGGAATATGTCGCAGGTCTGGCAGTTAAACTTAACGGCTAATCTTCAACAGGAGGATACGCATGCCAACTCAAGAAGCGAAAGCTCATCACGTCGGTGAATGGGCATCTCTGCGCAATACGTCGCCGGAAATAGCCGAGGCCATTTTCGAAGTCGCCGGGTACGACGAAAAAATGGCGGAAAAGATTTGGGAAGAAGGTAGCGATGAAGTGTTAGTCAAAGCCTTTGCTAAGACCGATAAAGATTCGCTTTTTTGGGGCGAACAGACCATCGAACGTAAAAACGTTTAACCAGCGACTCCCCCGCTTCACGCGGGGGAGTTTTCTGTTATTTCACCGCTTCATTCAATACGCGATCAAACTTATCCATTGGGCAAAAACCGTTGGCATCTATCGGGCAACCGCTTAATTCCAGCGTCACGCGCTGCGCAGGTGCCTGCAGGGTTAACGCATCGGCATTACGTAACTGTTCCGCACTCTGGTACACATATTCAATTTTCATCAAATCGCGATTGGCTTTGCTGTCATGCCAACGCTGGAAAACGATTTTGCCGCCAATCGGCGTGCGTTCGTTCTGGTCATGCAACTGATACGGTTTGAAATCCAGCGCCGTTAACAGAGAGGCAATGTTGGAGTCGTGCCCAACTAATACCGTGATTTTCGGTGCACTGGTGCGATCGGTGACCAGGGCTTTGTCGATATAACTGACCAGCGGTTTCGCAACATTGCGCGCCACTTCCGGTGAGGTAAACAGGCTGTCCTGGTAACCGTTTTTCAGCTTCGACAACACCTTCCACTGCTGGTCAGATTTGATTTCTCCCCAGGCCACCTGATCCATCGGAAAACCTTCGTAGTATTGCAAAGTAAACGCATCTACCAGCGAGTTGCCGACTTTCAGCGGCCCGGAAACGCCCGGTTCTTGTTGATACTTCGCGCTAAAGGTATTTTTGCCATCTACAAGCGAACATTGTTGCTTCTCTTTACACGCAGGAGAATCTTTATAGTTAACGATTTGTTCCAGTAGCTTGTAGCTGTCGGTAAGCTGGAGTTTGCTGAGCTCTTTCTCCATTGCCGCCACCGCCTGTTCACTGAATGCGGCGGAATCATCGGTGATCACTGGGTTAAAGGTGGGGTCCATAGTGCCCATTTTTTCCTGGTGATGAACAGGAATATCACACCCAGGGAATGCGCCAGTAATAAAGAACTGCGCGGTCGCGACGGTGCGTTGCAGACTATTGGCATAGGCATAAACGGTGTCCGGTGGCGGGCATTCCCCTGATTTCACCATCCCCTGTTCTGCCAGCCATTCACGCATATAATGGCCCATATACACTTCGAGCACGCCCCCTTTAGTGGTGAGCTGCCCACCGGGGACGTCCCATTCAGGCCATTTATTCGGCGTCGACTGCTCCAGCACACTGCCATTGTTCGCCAGCGGCGCACGTAAGTTATGGCGGCTCATCATGAGCACTTGCTGTAGCTGATAGCCTTCCGGTACGGTTTGTGCCTGAGCATTTGAAGCGAGTAAAACTATCCCTGCCACAGTTGCGGCGATTAGCGTTTTGTTCATTCCTCACACCTCTTTTGTTATCAATAATTAAAGAGTGTGACAGAAATATGTCATTTTTCCGGGAACAGGTTCGCAAAATGGCTCGTTGAACGCCTGTTTTTCTATATTCCCCTTTAAAAACAGGCAAGTTTTGACACAAACTATGCCTGATTAGCCCCGGCCTCGTTTACGCCGCTAATGATTACATCAGTAGCTATAAAGAAAATCAGCGGCGTTACCATTACCAATAAAAAAAGAATGTGAGACTAATAGCAATGGTTTTTAGCACATGTCTTTATCATTAAATTGCATAACGATTTAAATAGTCGAGTTGTGCATTCCTTTCCTTATTGTTTAACTTGTAAGCATGAGCCAAAAGTTCAGGAGTGAGGTAAATAAAATATGTTCCTCCCACCTTGAGGCGACCTCCCCTCCGCGATGATTTCAATAACATATTCTGTGTTGGCATATGAAATTTTGAGGATTACCCTACACTTATAGGAGTTACCTTACAGGGGTTCCTTCAATTTGTGTTGATTTACGCGAGATAACGCTATGGAATTAAAGGATTATTACGCCATCATGGGCGTGAAACCGACGGACGATCTCAAGACAATCAAGACCGCCTATCGTCGACTGGCCCGCAAATACCATCCTGATGTCAGCAAAGAACCGGATGCCGAAGCCCGCTTCAAAGAGGTCGCTGAAGCCTGGGAAGTGTTAAGTGATGAACAACGTCGCGCTGAGTATGATCAGATGTGGCAACATCGCAACGATCCGCAATTTAACCGTCAGTTCCATCATGGCGACGGTCAGAGTTTTAACGCCGAAGATTTTGACGATATCTTCTCGTCAATTTTCGGTCAGCATGCCCGCCAGAGCCGTCAACGCCCCGCCACACGCGGCCACGATATTGAAATCGAAGTGGCGGTTTTCCTCGAAGAAACGCTTACTGAGCATAAGCGTACCATCAGCTATAACCTGCCGGTTTATAACGCCTTTGGCATGATCGAACAGGAAATCCCGAAAACGCTGAATGTGAAGATCCCGGCGGGCGTCGGCAATGGTCAACGCATCCGCCTGAAAGGCCAGGGGACGCCGGGCGAAAACGGCGGTCCAAATGGCGACCTGTGGCTGGTGATTCACATTGCGCCACATCCGCTGTTTGATATTGTCGGCCAGGATCTGGAAATAGTGGTGCCGGTTAGCCCGTGGGAAGCGGCGCTGGGTACTAAAGTCACCGTTCCAACACTGAAAGAAAGCATTTTGCTGACTATCCCGCCTGGCAGCCAGGCCGGGCAACGATTGCGCGTTAAAGGCAAAGGTCTGGTGAGCAAAAAACAGACCGGCGATCTGTATGCGGTACTGAAAATCGTGATGCCGCCGAAACCGGATGAAAACACTGCCGCGCTGTGGCAGCAACTGGCAGACGCCCAGTCGTCTTTTGATCCACGTAAAGATTGGGGGAAAGCATAATGGCTAATGTTACGGTGACTTTTACTATTACCGAATTTTGCCTGCATACCGGCATCTCTGAAGAGGAGTTGAATGAAATTGTCGGTTTGGGGGTGGTTGAACCGAGTGAGATCCAGGAGACAACCTGGGTATTTGACGACCATGCCGCCATTGTGGTGCAACGCGCGGTACGCCTGCGTCATGAACTGGCTCTGGACTGGCCGGGGATCGCGGTGGCGCTGACGTTAATGGATGATATTGCGCACCTGAAGCAGGAAAACCGCCTGCTGCGCCAGCGGCTTTCCCGGTTTGTGGCTCACCCGTGAGTTTGTTGCCTGATGCGACGCTTAACGCGTCTTATCAGGCCTACAAAGAGCACTGTTCCCGTAGGCCGGATAAGGCGTTTATGCCGCATCCGGCAACTGCGCCATAATGCCTGATGCGACGCTTAACGCATCTTATCAGGCCCACAAAAAGCACTGTTCCCGTAGGCCGGATAAGGCGTTCTCGCCGCATCCGGCAACTGCGCCATAATGCCTGATGCGACGCTTAACGCATCTTATCAGGCCCACAAAAAGCACTGTTCCCGTAGGCCGGATAAGGCGTTCTCGCCGCATCCGGCAACTGCGCACTAATGCCTGATGCGACGCCTGCCGCGTCTTATCAGGCCTACAAACGGCATTATCTTTTTTGGTAGTCACACTCCACTAACACCAGCAATAACTGGCTTAGTGCCGCGTAAAAACCAAAGCGGTCATACTGTCGACAACGCGCAGCAAACTCTGGTAACCATTCCCGCAGCGCCGTCAGTGTTTTTTGCCGCAAACCGTCGATTCTTCGCGCAGGAACGGTCCCCTCTCCCAGCGAAAAATGCAGATGACTCAACAACTCGAGATAGATCGCCAGATGATCTGCCGGTTCGTTGAAATTGCCGCTGGTCTCCATCCCTGCCTCAACTAACAAGCGTTTAATCTCTTGCTCGTCCTGTTTGTAGGCCGATGCATACGGCAGCGCCGCTTGTTTGTCGGTCATCAGAAACAGGCCGCAAAAGTCAGCGGCCAGTTCCAGACGGGCATCGTCACGTACTGTCAGAGTGGCAATACTGTTTTCCAGCTCATTCACCGCCGCAGTGAGCGGCGGTTCGCTTTTCAGCAACGAAAACCATTCAGCCATCTGCGCACTGGCGATTTGCGTCAGTTGTTCATCGTCCAGTTCACGGGAGAACAACTGCGCCAGCCAGGCGTAGACACAGGCAATTTGCTGTGCTGTCAGCGTGGTCATGATTTCACCTGCGACGCGGGAACATATTCGCACTGCGCCACCATCTCCACGGGGCCGTTAAACGCCGTCACCTGCTCCACTGTTCCGTTGTACTTCTCAATTTCCACCAGCGTAGTGTGCGCACTGGTCGCCTGCGCCAGCTGCGAAGTACCGATGTCGATGGTCAACACGTTGGGGTTACCGTATTTGCACAGCGCCCCTGGCTCGCCGCCTTTGTCCGGATCGTACCATGCCCCTTCGTGAATTCGCGCCACGCCGGGTGCATAACGGTCAGAAACCACTGCTCCAGCCAACACCTGACCACGAACGTTAAAGACGCGTACCACATCACCGTGACGAATACCGCGCGCGCTGGCATCCTGCGGGCTAATAAATACTGGCTCTTTACCCGCTACGGTATATTGCTGACGCAGAGTTTCCGACTCACATAACTGCGAGTGAAGTCGGAAATCCGGATGCACAGATTGCAGATGCAACGGATACTTCTGCGAGCCAGGCCCACCGTGGGAGCGTTCGATTTTCTCAAACCACATCGGATGCCCCTGACAATCGTCGTAGTTCATGTCGGCGATGGTTTTTGAGTAGATCTCAATCAGGCCACTCGGCGTGCCCAGCGGTTCGAGATCCGGATCTTCGCGGAATGCCTGGTGGCGAACAAACATCTGCGGATGGTCAAACTCGACGTACTCTTTGTTATTCCAGAAGTCATCAAACGCTGGCAGATGAACGCCGCGTCCTTTGCCTTGTTGTACACCTTCCTGCCAGATGCGTTTCAGCCAGCCCATCTCGTCCAGCCCTTCGGTAAAGGCTTCTTCGCGATTAAAGCGGCGGCACAGCTCGCGGAAAATATCAAAGTCGTTGCGCGTCTCGAACTGCGGCGGCACGACCTGTTTCATGGCGATGATGCCACGATTGGAGTGGTTGCCGTACTGGTCGAGATCGTTACGCTCAAACTGCGTGGTCGCAGGCAGCACGATATCGGCAAAGCGGCAGGTTGAGGTCCACTGGTTATCTATGGCGATAACCGTTTCCAGCTTGCGCCAGCCTTCAATAATGCGGTTGATCTGCTGATGGCGATGGAACGGGTTAGTTCCGGCAAAAATACACATTTTCAGCGGCGGCAGTTTTACCGATTTACCGTTCCAGTTGATCACTTTCCCCGGTTCGAGGATCGCATCGATAAAACGGGCAATCGGAATGGTGCTGCTGTAGCCTTTGTAGTCACTGTTGTCGTGAACAGGCGGAATCGACGTAGAGCCGGAGAAACCACTCAAAATAACGCCTTTACGCCCCGGCGTGCCTGCGCCGTTATAGTGCCAGCCAAAACCAAAACCACCACCTGGCAGGCCAATTTGCCCCAGCATCGCCGCCAGAACGACAATCATCCACGCCCACTGTTCACCGTGCTGCATACGCTGTACGCACCAGCCAGCAATAATCTGCGTTCTGTTCGCCGCCATCTGCCGTGCCAGCCCACGAATGGTTTCGGCATCAATGCCGGTCAGTTTTTCTGCCCATGCGGCATCTTTCGGCTGACCGTCTTTCTCACCCAGCAGATACGGCAGGAACTGCTCAAAACCTACACAGTAGTTAGCGAGGAAGTTTTTGTCGTACAGGTTTTCACTGTACAGCGTATGCGCCAGCGCCAGTTGCAGCGGCACGTCAGTTTGCGGGTTAACCGCAATGTGCTTCACATGCTCGCGCCCCAGATACTCATGGGTGGATGTAACAACCGGATCGATGCTGATGACCTCAATTTCACCGGCGGCGACTTTCGCTTTCAACTGCTCGTAATATTCATAAACATCGTGATCCGGGCACCACCAGTTCGCTTGCTGGTTTTTCAGCAAATCGGAGCCCCACAGCACAATGGTTTTGCTGTTCTGCAATACCAGCGGCCAGGAGGTTTGCTGTTCATACACTTCCATTGAGCCAACCACGCGCGGCAAGATCACCTGCGCAGCACCGGTAGAGTAATCTCCGCCCGTACCAACGCTATTACCATGCAAGGCAATAGCTTTCGCCAGCATCCCCGAAGCGTTATGGAACATCCCCGTCGATTGCCAACCACTGGCGGTCAGCAAGGCACTCGGCCCGTGAGTTTTCTGTACGCGTTCCAGTTCTTCATAGAACATGTCGAGGGCTTCATCCCAGCTCACGCGCACAAAACGGTTATCACCGCGCTGGGAGGTGTCGCTCAGATGGCGCTTACGCAGCCAGTCCACGCGTACCATCGGGTAACGAATACGCGCCGCGTTGTGTACATGATCCGGCAATCCGGCGATCATTTTCGACGGATATTTATCCAGTTCGAACGGTTTTGCTGCCACAAAGCGACCATCCTTCACCGTCGCGCGGATAGCCCCCCAGTGCGACCCGGTAAGAATGCCCTCTTTCGAGATGACAGCCTCAGTCGCCGCTTGCGCCGCAGTCGCACGGCGCGGCGTTAACAATGACGGCCCCAGCATCCCGGCGACGGCTAAGCCGCCGAGTTGTGCCAGAAAACGCCGACGTGATGCCTGAAAGAGATCGTTATTGTTCATTATTTTTCTTCCTTCTTATCGCCGTGAGCTTTACCTGCGGTGTCAGACGCATTCATTTGCAGATATTTCAACAAGGTGCGTTCTTCACGTTTATCGAGGCTGGTAAAGCCAATCATGCCGTTGAGCGTGCCGATCCAACCGTTAGCGTCAAAGTGGGAGATTTCCGGTGCGCCATGGCACTGGTTACAGGTGCCGTTGTACAGAGAATCCGCATAAGCCCAGATCGGTTTGATATCGTTCACCATGTCGCCTTTCTTCATCCACGCAGTAGCCTGCAACTTGCTCCACTCGGTATTGGTGTCGGCAACGGTGGTTTTCTCCAGCGTTTTCACCTGCTGCTGCACATCACCACGAATCGAGGCAACAAAGATGCGTTTACCTGGGAATTGGGTGAGTACACGCTGACGTCCTGCACTTTCCGTCCAGCCAGTGATTTCAATTTGCAGCCAGTCGCCGTCACGTTTAAGGACTTTCACTGCCGAAGCAGGCAGCAGAGAACCAGACGCTTCTTTATCGCCTTTCGCCGCATAAATCGGCTTAATATCAATGGAGTACAGCGTGTCACCACTATCATTAGCACTGGCGCGCAGCTCATCGAACTGCTTACGGAAGCCACTACTCATATCCGGTAACTGGTGGGCAATACCTTTATGACAGTCGATGCAGGATTGATTATCTTTCGCTGCCACCTTCATCTGACGCGCCGCTTCAGGATGCTGCTTCGCATGATCCATCGCATCGTAGTTATGGCAGGAGCGGCAGGTTGCCGAGTTGTTTTCTTTCATTCGCGCCCATTCACGCTCGGCAAGTTCCGCGCGTTTGGCTTCAAATTTCTCAGGTGTATCAATGGAGTGGGCAATAAAGGTCTGGTAAATGTCGTTGCTCGCTTCCAGTTTGCGCTTCACCATGCCTGGAATATCCGGCGGGATATGACAGTCATGGCATTCAGCTCGCACGCCGGAGGCGTTCTGGAAATGCACCGACTGTTTATATTCTTCATACACCGGTTGCATACTGTGGCAACTGACACAAAATTCGGTTGTGCTGGTGACTTTGATCCCAACGTGTGGCAATACAATCAGCGCAATGCCAATCACAATCCCAGTAGCGACCAGCGCCAGTACCGACCAACGAGCACTGGGTCGGCGTAGCGCGTTCCAGAGTTTCCGCATAATAGCCCCTGTAAAATTATGGTTTAGTGAAGCGATCTTAATGAGCAAATATGAACAGCGGCACTGGTCAGGATGAACGGCTTACGGCAGAATATGAACAGATATGAACAGAATGAGTAAAACCCTCTGATGCCACATCACATTGTTATTGTTGAAGATGAGCCGGTTACCCAGGCGCGATTACAATCTTACTTCACTCAGGAGGGGTATACCGTTTCCGTTACGGCGAGCGGTGCCGGGCTGCGGGAAATTATGCAGAATCAGCCGGTGGATTTGATTCTGCTGGATATCAATTTGCCCGATGAAAATGGCCTGATGTTAACCCGCGCCCTGCGAGAACGCTCAACGGTGGGGATTATTCTGGTTACCGGACGCAGCGATCGGATTGACCGTATTGTTGGGCTGGAAATGGGCGCAGACGATTACGTCACCAAACCGCTGGAGCTGCGCGAACTGGTGGTACGAGTGAAAAATCTGCTCTGGCGAATCGACCTCGCGCGACAGGCGCAACCGCACACTCAGGACAACTGCTATCGCTTTGCCGGTTATTGCCTGAATGTGTCGCGCCATACGCTGGAGCGGGATGGCGAGCCGATTAAACTGACCCGCGCAGAGTATGAAATGCTGGTGGCATTTGTGACTAATCCGGGCGAAATTCTCAGCCGTGAACGTCTGCTGCGTATGCTCTCTGCGCGTCGGGTGGAAAACCCTGACCTGCGCACCGTCGATGTGTTAATTCGTCGTTTACGCCATAAACTCAGTGCGGATTTACTGGTGACACAACATGGCGAAGGTTATTTCTTAGCCGCTGATGTGTGCTGATAAAAATAAACCGGACGAAATCCCCCTGGTGACAGCGAGCGGCGGATATGTTCGCGGTCGGCATTTTTCGGCGTCATGACTAAAATCGGTGGGCTGACATTATCAGACACCGATTGCCCCTGTAATTGCCTGATAGCCTGCTCAACCGCCAGTTCCCCCTGCCAGACCATTTGATCGCTGGCTGCCATAATCACTCTTCCCCGCTTCAACCCGCGATACACCTGATGTGAAAGATAAAACGACACCACGGTAAGCGGCGTTTTCAGGTTGCGCCCTTCCCCCATTGCCGCCTCTGCCGCAATGGCCGTTCCGGCAACGACGTCGATTTCTGGATGGCGTTCCAGCATCTCCTGCAGCAGGTTACGCTGGATTTCAATATCGTTATCACCGAGCGCAATATCAACAATACGTACCGGGCTTCCGGCAATGGCTGCGCGAAAACCCTCTACCATCTCCTTACTGCCCCCGGCGTTATCGGGGCCGGGCATCAACAGCACGTTCAGTGGTTTACCGTGCGCCCATTGCACCAGATATCGCCCTGGTTGATAGCCCATCTGAAACCAGGGCACACCAACGCGGCTTTTCACCTGGGGAGCATCAATAGCATTCACCAGTTCGATCACCGGCAGATTTGCTACCTGCTTTTGCAGATCGGGAAATGACGTCGTGCTACTACCGAGCAAAATGGCCTCTGCGCCCCACTGTTTACACTGGTCGATTTGTGCTTGCTGCGTAGCCAACTGGCTGTAGCCGCCTGCCTCCAGCACTTTTAAATCCACACCGTAGCGGCGAGCAGCCTCCTGCATACCATAGTTCAACGATAACCAGTATGAATCTTTCAGGCTGGGATAAAGCGCGCACAGTTTCCATGCGCGTTTGGCTTTAAGCGGCGTAGAGGCTTGCACCGTGTAATGCTGCGCATCATGCCAGCGCAACAGGTTATCAGCCGAAAATGCCGATAACATGAAAAGGGAAAGAAGTAAAAATAGCAGTACGCGCATGATAGCCTCATCAATAATAAGGCTTTATGCTAGATGCATTCTGCTTTGCGACTCAACCTTTTTCACCTAAAGTGCACCGACCGTGAATTTAACCCTGACCCGAAGACTCTGGATGGGCTTTGCCCTGATGGCGCTGTTAACCCTGACCAGTACCCTGGTGGGATGGTACAACCTGCGCTTTATCAGCCAGGTGGAAAAAGACAACACTCAGGCATTGATTCCTACCATGAATATGGCGCGCCAGTTGAGCGAAGCCAGCGCCTGGGAACTTTTCGCCGCGCAGAACCTGACCAGTGCCGATAACGAAAAGATGTGGCAGGCGCAGGGGCGAATGCTCACCGCACAAAGCCTGAAGATTAATGCGTTGCTGCAAGCGTTACGGGAACAAGGTTTTGACACCACCGCTATTGAACAACAGGAGCAGGAGATCTCCCGTTCGTTACGTCAGCAAGGGGAACTGGTGGGGCAGCGTTTGCAACTTCGCCAGCAACAACAGCAACTCAGTCAGCAGATAGTCGCCGCCGCCGATGAAATCGCACGCCTGGCGCAAGGTCAGGCGAATAATGCGGCAACCTCCGCCGGAGCGACCCAGGCCGGGATTTACGATTTGATCGAACAACATCAGCGTCAGGCCGCAGAAAGTGCACTCGATCGGCTGATTGATATCGATCTTGAGTATGTTAACCAGATGAATGAACTGCGCCTTAGCGCCCTGCGGGTGCAGCAAATGGTGATGAATCTGGGGCTGGAACAGATCCAGAAAAATGCGCCAACGCTGGAAAAGCAGCTCAATAATGCGGTGAAAATTCTGCAACGTCGGCAAATACGCATTGAAGATCCGGGTGTTCGTACTCAGGTAGCAACAACGTTAACTACCGTTAGCCAATATAGCGATTTGCTGGCGCTGTATCAGCAGGACAGTGAAATCAGCAATCACCTGCAAACTCTCGCCCAAAATAACATCGCCCAATTCGCGCAGTTTAGTAGCGAAGTCAGTCAGCTGGTCGACACCATTGAGCTGCGTAATCAGCACGGGCTGGCACATCTGGAAAAAGCCAGTGCACGCGGGCAATACAGCCTGTTATTGCTGGGATTAGTTTCTCTTTGCGCACTGATTCTGATCCTCTGGCGCGTGGTTTATCGCTCAGTCACGCGCCCTCTTGCAGAACAAACGCAGGCGCTGCAACGCTTGCTGGATGGTGATATCGACTCCCCTTTCCCGGAAACCGCTGGCGTACGGGAACTGGATACCATCGGGCGGCTGATGGATGCGTTTCGCAGCAGTGTTCATGCACTGAATCGCCACCGCGAACAGCTGGCGGCGCAGGTCAAAGCGCGTACAGCTGAATTGCAGGAACTGGTGATAGAACACCGACAGGCACGGGCGGAAGCAGAAAAAGCCAGCCAGGCAAAATCGGCGTTTCTGGCGGCGATGAGCCATGAGATCCGCACACCGCTGTACGGTATTCTCGGCACCGCGCAACTGCTGGCAGATAACCCCGCACTTAACGCCCAGCGCGATGATTTGCGGGCGATTACCGACTCTGGTGAATCGTTGCTGACCATCCTCAACGATATTCTCGATTATTCGGCTATCGAAGCAGGCGGCAAGAATGTTTCGGTCAGCGATGAACCCTTTGAACCGCGCCCGCTGCTGGAAAGTACCCTGCAATTAATGAGCGGAAGGGTGAAAGGTCGCCCGATTCGCCTGGCAACAGAAATTGCCGACGATGTACCGACTGCGTTAATGGGCGATCCGCGGCGTATTCGTCAGGTCATTACCAACCTGTTGAGCAACGCCCTGCGTTTCACCGACGAAGGGCACATTATTCTGCGTAGTCGCACTGATGGCGAACAATGGCTGGTCGAAGTGGAAGACAGCGGCTGCGGTATTGATCCCGCGAAACTGGCTGAAATCTTCCAGCCATTTGTTCAGGTTAGCGGCAAACGCGGCGGCACCGGGCTGGGGCTGACTATCAGTAGCCGTCTGGCCCAGGCGATGGGTGGCGAACTGAGCGCCACCAGCACGCCGGAGGTTGGAAGCTGTTTTTGTTTACGCTTGCCGTTACGTATTGCCACTGCACCCGTGCCAAAAACAGTCAATCAGGCGGTGCGTCTGGACGGTTTACGTTTGCTGTTAATTGAAGATAACCCGCTAACCCAGCGGATTACCGTTGAGATGTTGAACAGCAGTGGGGCGCAGGTCGTTGCCGTAGGAAATGCCGCGCAGGCTTTAGAGACACTGCAAAATAGTGAACCATTTGCTGTCGCACTGGTGGATTTTGATCTGCCGGATATCGACGGCATTACGCTTGCCCGGCAACTGGCACAGCAATATCCGTCGCTGGTTTTGATTGGCTTTAGCGCTCATGTCATCGACGAAACACTGCGCCAGCGTACCAGTTCGCTATTTCGCGGGATTATCCCTAAACCGGTGCCGCGTGAAGTGCTCGGTCAATTACTGGCGCACTATCTCCAACTGCAAGTCAAAAATGATCAACCGCTGGATGTATCGCAACTCAATGAAGATGCTCATTTAATGGGGGCGGAGAAGATCCACGAATGGCTGATATTATTTAAACAACATGCCCTGCCGCTTCTCGATGAAATCGACATTGCCCGCGCCAGTCAGGATAACGAGAAAATAAAGCGTGCCGCACATCAGCTAAAAAGCAGTTGCTCGAGTCTGGGAATGCGTAGCGCCAGCCAGCAATGCGCACAACTGGAGCAGCAGCCATTATCTGCCCCCCTTCCACACGAAGAAATTACACGCAGTGTTGCCGCTCTGGAAGCATGGTTAATAAGAAAAACCTGAACGCGATTTGAATCAATATCAGCCAGTTAAGAACAACTAGAATAGTGGCATTTGGTATGCAACTTAACGGACTGGCAAAATCATGGCAGAGAAAAAAAGAACCCGCTGGCAGCGGCGGCCAGGCACGACGGGCGGCAAATTACCGTGGAATGACTGGCGCAATGCCACGACCTGGCGTAAAGCGACGCAATTATTACTGTTGGCAATTAATATTTATATTGCCATCACGTTCTGGTATTGGGTGCGCTATTACGAAACGGCAGGTAGTACGACATTTATCACCAGACCGGGAGGTATCGAAGGCTGGCTACCGATTGCCGGTCTGATGAATCTGAAATATAGCCTTGCAACAGGTCAGTTACCGTCCGTCCACGCCGCCGCGATGCTGTTATTGGTCGCTTTTATCGTCATCAGTCTATTACTCAAAAAGGCCTTTTGTTCATGGTTATGCCCGGTTGGTACGCTTTCGGAATTAATCGGCGATCTCGGTAACAAACTGTTTGGTCGGCAATTTGTCCTTCCCCGCTGGCTGGATATTCCTCTGCGCGGCGTGAAGTATTTGCTGTTGAGTTTTTTTCTCTATATCGCGTTATTGATGCCCGCTCAGGCGATTCACTATTTTATGTTGTCGCCCTACAGCGTGGTGATGGACGTTAAAATGCTCGATTTCTTTCGTCATATGGGGACCGCGACATTAATCAGCATGATCGTTTTGCTGATTGCCAGCCTGTTTATTCGCCATGTCTGGTGTCGTTATCTTTGCCCATATGGCGCGCTGATGGGCGTGGTTTCGCTATTATCGCCGTTTAAGATTCGTCGCAATGCCGAAAGTTGTATCGATTGTGGCAAATGCGCAAAAAGTTGCCCATCACGGATCCCGGTCGATAAATTAATTCAGGTACGAACAGTGGAATGTACCGGCTGTATGACTTGCGTAGAGTCATGTCCGGTAGCCTCAACATTGACCTTTTCACTGCAAAAACCTGCGGCAAATAAAAAAGCCTTTGCGTTGTCTGGCTGGTTAATGACGCTACTGGTTATGAGGATTATGTTTGCGGCGATTGGTTACGCAATGTATGCGGGAGTATGGCAAAGCCCGGTGCCGGAGGAATTGTACCAACGCTTAATTCCGCAATCGCCAATGATTGGTCACTAAATTAGCAACAAGCGGAACATCACCTCGCACGGGGTGATGTTCACAAAATCACATTATTTTGATTTTGACATCATAACTTTCAAGCCCGGTCATTTTTTCTCGTGCGGTGAAGCGAATTTCAGAGACTTCTTTCCCTGTATTCTTGTTCAGCTCGGCGATTTTTTGCGCGATAAAGTCGGCGATTTCCGTTTCGGCTTGTTTTTTTAACTCTTCAATATTCACTGTTAACCTCTTCTGGTCTTAAAAGACAGCAACACGCCAGTAAGGTGTTGGTTCCCGGTACCCTGGTCAGGTAAGAAATGTTATAAGCCATCTCCCCGAAAGATTCAATAATCAACAGGTTATCGCTTACTATACATACAGCATTGAAGAAAAATAAGGCAGATATAAAAAAGGCTCCACGAGGGAGCCAGATATTATTTTGTGAAATCCAGCGGCGCATGGTCAGTGCGTATTTGCAGCGCGACGTTATCAAAGGTGATCATCGTCGATTTACAAAAAATGCACTTTGCTCCTAAAGGATTTCGCTCCGTCACATCGAATGCCGATGTGCGGTACTGTGAACCATGGCAACATGGACAGCGGAAATGGAGATGTTGAGTAATAACGGCAACCTTAGAGCGTAACAACGTTCGCTGCCGCGGGACCACGTTGCCCCTGCTCAATAGAAAATTCAACTTTCTGATTTTCGTTCAGCGTGCGGAATTCATTGCTCTGGATGGCAGTGAAATGGACGAAAACGTCTTTGCTGCCATCATCAGGAGTGATAAAGCCAAAACCTTTATCTGCGTTAAACCATTTTACTAAACCAGTCATTTTATTAGACATATTTTACTTCCTTCATTTTGGGCCTTTCGGCAAACAGGGCTTTAATACAGAAACTACTTAGTGTTCAGGAGAGAGACTCAAAAGAAGGGGATAATGCCTGATAATGAGAACTGCTTTAGTAAACTACTTTGTATGCTGTCTGTCTTTCAAACCGACGCAGCTATTAACGCATGATAATTGAGATTAAGCAAATTTTATTTTAGCCGTCCGGCGGTCTTAAATATCGCTGGCTTTATTTTATTAACCCCGTATAGTGCAGCGCAGTATTTTCAGTAAGGAATTTGTTTGTCCCGTAAAATGACAGGAATTGTCAAAACCTTTGATCGCAAAAGCGGCAAAGGATTCATTATCCCCTCCGACGGTCGTAAAGAAGTCCAGGTCCATATTTCCGCATTCACTCCCCGCGACGCAGAAGTGCTTATACCAGGATTACGCGTGGAATTTTGCCGCGTAAATGGCCTGCGTGGACCAACAGCGGCAAATGTTTATTTGTCTTGATGGAGAGCGCACGCTGGTATGCGTGCTTCATTCACGATTTGCGTAAAACCGGCCAACGAACACATGCCCTGCGCATTTCGCTCTTCACATCCTGCCAGGGTCAGTTTCACCTCTCCGGGCGGCGTATTTAATGATAGCGGCGTTTTATCACGCATCTGCTGTAAAGTCTGGAAGACCAGCGAAACCTGAATCCACTGGCTGTTATCGCTGAGCCGACGCCAGCGTTCAAACACCAGTTCACCACCTGGCGGCGTGTTATCCGGCTGACCTGGAAGCGTCCAGTTGAGCTCCAGTGCGCCGCCGAGATTTGCCAGATTAGTATCGTGTCCGGCGATAAACAGCACTGAAGTGGGTAATGTCACACCATACACCTGTTTTTGCGGTGGATGGGGCGCCAACGCTGTCATGATCAAATCCAATAACGGGGTGGCGCGACTGCGGGCAACCTCTGGTGTGCGTTGTAGTAAATAAAATTGCGCGTTATGTAGACTTAGCAAGGTGTTCCACTGGTGTGAATCGGTGATCCTTCCCCACCCCGGCTCCGGCATTCCCTGTGCTTGTTGCAGGAGAAATATCTCCGTCAGCATTGATGCGAGGCTTACCGCACCGGTTAATGAGACATTGTCGGCGCTCACCTTGAGTTCCGATGGTAATGCCTGCGTTAATGAACAGCTTTCGTCCTGTTTCTTACGGTTAAGGCACAAGTTTGATTGCGGGAAATTAAGCACCCGTTCCAGTTCGCGAAACGCCGTTTGCCGATGCCCGGCAAAGTCAGCAATTGCCCCTCCTGCCCTACTGAGGATCGCGTCAGTCACGTTCGCGTTATCCAGTTGGCAAACGCCAGTTTTTAGAGGATTAAATAACGGATCGGGACTGGACGTATCTGCCTGGGTATGTACGGTTATTACACAGTCAGGTGCCAGCCCGGCGGCGAAGGCTTCGCCTGTTTTACGGGTACGTTCGTCGACATCAGCAATAACCGCGACCTGACCTGGCTGCGGGCAGCCCTCTTTTGCCAGCAATCCGTCGGCCACCAGACGCTGGCGTTGGTAATGTCCGAGATAAGCGATTAACTCACCACCGCGCGGTGTCAGCCAACCCAGTTTTACCGGCCAGGTTGGCCATGCGTCTGGGGTGACATCCTGCATCAGTTGCGTGGCCTTGGTTGGTGCACGCACACCGTGACGACTGACAATCACCACGCTTTCCAGCTTCAGCTCCGGCTCACTCTGAGCGAATGCAGATTTCGGTGTTAACGGAATCAGAAGAGATAAGAATGGGATCAAGATCGCTTTCATCGATATGTTTCCGCTTTTCATATCCGACATTATTGATTGCCTGATGCGACGCTAATGCGCCTCATCAGGCTTACCTTCGTTAACTTTTCAGACGCGGGTCCAGCCATACCAACACAAGGGTGGAGAGCGAACACATCAACAAAATGCCGACGAACCAAAGTAAATACCACATTGTTCCTGCTCCTTAGTACAGCTCGTTTTCGTTACGGCGGAGAGTTTCTGTCGTCATGCGCCCCCACATTTTGTAGTAGCTCCAGAGAGTGTAGAGCAACACAATGGGCAAAAATATCAGCACGATTACCAACATAATGCTCAGCGTCAGCTGACTGGAAGTGCTGTCCCACAACGTCAGGCTGGAGATCGGACTCACGCTTGACGGCATGACAAAGGGGAACAGCGTGATGCCTGCCGTGAAAATCACGCCAAATTGCATCAATGACGCCATCAAAAATCCCCAACCCGGGCGACCACGATAAATCGCCATCACCGTCAGCAATGGGCAGAAGAACCCCAGCAGCGGGAAGATCCACAAAACGGGCGATTCGACGAAATTATTCATCCAGACACCAGGTAGCACTGCCACCAGTTTCATTAACGGATTGGAAGGACCGTTAGCATCCTGGGCGAGCAGTACAAAGCCATCAATACCAACCCACAGCCAGTAACCCGCCAGCAAAAAGCACAGCATCACCAGTAGTGCGGCGCGTTTGGTCGCCAGCTGTGAACGCAGATGAATCACACCAACAGTTTTCAGTTGTAACCAGACGCCACCTTGCAAAATCACCATCCCAAGACTGAGCAATCCACACAATAAAGGGAATGGCGTCAGCAGTTGCCAGAAGCTGCCGAGATATTCCACGCGTAATTGCGGTGTGAAAGCAAACGGCACGCCGAGCAGCAAGTTGCCGAATGCAATACCGAAGACTACCGGCGGCACCAGACTGCCGATGACCAGTCCGGCATCCCACATTTTACGCCAGCGTGCATCGGCGATTTTTCCGCGATAATCAAAGGCCAGCGGGCGGAAGAACAGCGAGCACAGCACCAGAATCATCGCCACATAAAAGCCGGAAAACGCCGCTGCATACACTCTGGGCCAGGCGGCAAATAATGCCCCACCTGCGAGGATCAACCAGACCTGATTGCCTTCCCAGTGCGCGCCAACGCTGTTTATCACTATCCGACGTTCATCATCATTACGCGCCACCAGCGGCAGCAGACAGCCGATCCCCATGTCAAATCCGTCGGAGATCATAAAGACCACCAGGATCACGCCAATCAGCAGCCACCAGATGAAGCGCAATGTTTCATAATCAAACATGATTTTCTCCTTTACCCCTGTTGCTGCGTCGGTTGTTCACTCTGCATCGCGCTCGGCCCCAGACGGGCATATTTCTGCATCAGGTAGACTTCGGCGATTAAGAACAGGGTGTAAAGCCCTACGATCATGATCAGTGAGAAAGCCAGTTGTCCTGTGGTTAAGGCGGAGTGCGCGGAGTATGTCGGTAAGATGTCTTGTATCGCCCACGGCTGACGACCAAACTCGGTCATAAACCATCCGGCTTCAATCGCAATCCACGGCAGCGGCAAACTCCAGAGCGCCATTTTCAGCACCCAGCGATGCTGGTCGATTTTGCCACGCAGCGTCTGAACAAGCGCAATCAGCATCACCAGTAGCAGCAGGGAACCACAGCCCACCATGATGCGGAAACTCCAGAATACCGGCGCAACCTGAGGTATCGCGCCACGCATCGCCGCCTGGTACTGTGCGGCTGTGACATGATTCATATCCGGCGCATAGCGGGAGAGCAACATGCCGTAACCCAGGTCGCCTTCCAGCTCCCGGAATGCCTGCAACACATGCGGCTCACGATTGCCTTGCGATATTTCCTGCATTAACAGCCACGCCATACGTCCGCGTTGCAAGCGTGGGTAGGTTTCAGCCATCAAATTCTTCAGACCCGGCACGGGTTTATCTAATGAGTGAGTGGCGAGGATCCCTAGCAGCGCGGGAATTTTGATGGCAAAGGCGTTACGCTCTTGATCCTGTTCCGGCCAGGCAACCACATGGAACGGTGCAGGTGCAGGTTCTGTTTGCCACTCCCCTTCCATCGCCGCCAGTTTTACCGGTTGTACTTGCGCGACTTCATACGCAGAACTGTCTCCGAGTTGCAGCGTACTGATAATCGCCAGAGTACCGAAGACGGAACCGATGGCAAACGAGCGTAATGCGACATCGCGCTCCCGTCCGCGCAGTAAATACCAGGCGCTGATCGCCATAATAAACATGGCCCCGGTCACGTATCCCGCCATTACGGTGTGCACAAATTTCACCTGGCTGACCGGGTTAAAGACCAGCTCGCTGAAACTGGTCATCTCCATACGCAGGGTGTCGATATCAAAATGCGCACCGGTCGGGTATTGCATCCAACCGTTGGCATTCAATATCCACAACGCAGAGAGATTTGAACCGAACGCCACCAGCCACGTCACCAGCAGGTGCTGGTATTTATTCAGCCGTTGCCAGCCGAAGAAGAACAGCCCGACAAAGGTGGATTCGAGGAAGAAGGCCATTAATGCTTCCATCGCCAGTGGTGCGCCAAAAATATCGCCCACATAGTTGGAATAGAATGACCAGTTAGTACCAAACTGAAACTCCATCGTCAGGCCGGTAGCCACGCCAAGAGCAAAGTTGATACCGAAGAGCTTACCCCAGAAGCGCGTCATATCGCGGTAGATTGTTTTGCCGGTGACCACGTAAATGGTTTCCATGATAGCCAGCAAAAAAATCAGCCCCAGGGTAAGGGGTACAAATAAAAAGTGATACAGCGCGGTCAGAGCAAACTGCCAGCGCGATAAATCAATGACATCCCACATGCGCACTCCTGTAGGCGAAGAGAGAAAAATAACCCGTTAATGGTAGATCTCCCTCTTTATCCTGAAACTCTACGACCAGAGGTATTCGCCGATTGCGATATTCATAAGCCTGAAAGCGATACTTACCGTCTTTTTACGTCGGTGCCCCCTCCGCCAGCCACTGGCATACCTCGCTAAGCCGCTGCGCAGAGTCGACCAAATCTTCTGGCGCTGCCAGCACCACTTCCGGTATTGGGCAGATTTCATAACTTTCCAGTAACGGGCCTTTTAAGGTGTCCGTACAGCGTAAATGCCAGACATGGCGTAACCCCGTGGCGTTGATATAGCTCTCGCCATAGCCAATGGTACGAATCTGAATATTTCCCGGCCCACAGAGACGTGAGAGAAAAAGCCGGTCAGCTTCGCTGATGGGTAATTGCGTCAGATTAATGCTGTGCGGCTGCGCGTCGGGGTTACGTACATGTGCCAGTAATTCATGGGCCAACGGTAGGCCATTCATCAGGCCATCAATGGGCGGCGGTAACAGCGAATCTGTCAGCAAGACGTTTTGCGTTGCCGCCTGCCACAACGCCAGCGGTGCGCAGCCAGCCTCCAGTTTGTCTTCCAGCAACTGTTCGCCGTGACGTCTGCGTACCCGCCATAATCCGCAGAAGATCGCCTCCTGAATTTCACTTTCACTACCATCAGCCTGCTGAATGCGTACTGACACTTCCCCTTCCCCGAGAAGCGTATTGATAAAGTGACGATCGTCGGCGTTGAGATTTAACAGATCGACTGCCAGTACCTCACCCAGCGGCGGCTGGCGTTCGCTTAGTTGATGTTGTAACTCGTTTAACAGCGCAATCACCTGCGGGCTGTGAGCACATTGCTCCAGGGCCGCCATACTCGGTTCACCATTCACCCGACAGGTGATCGGCAGTGGATTCATGCTGAAACTGTCATCGTTCGGTTGCGTTCCTGGCCCCAGCAGATGGAAAAAAGTTTCGCTCATGAAGCACGCTCCTGTTGCGGTTCGACAAGCCCGCGCATCAGGTTTATCAGTTCCGCCCACGGGTGAATACCATTCAGCACGCCGCGATAGTTTCCGCCGGTAAACACTAATGTGGCGGGAAAGCGAAAGACGCCAAAGCGATCGCCGATGGCTTCGCTCTGCTCAAGATCAGCAATCGCTACCTGCCATGTATAGTCGGGAAATTCGCGCAGTAATTCGCCAATCATTACCGGGTTATCGCTAACTTCTGGCGTGCGTTTCGGATCGCTGCTTAATAACACCACGCCGTCTGGCGCTTGCGTAATCCAGTCGTCAAGACGGCATTCACTGACCGGCGTCCAGCCACGCGCCAGCATTCGTTGCCACAACGCATTAAATGGTGTGTCGTTGCTCATCCCTGTTCCTCCAGTCTCATCCTGTACTGACGCAAGCGAACGCCTTCGTAATTTTCCATCGACAGACAGTCATAATTGAGACAGCGCAACTCCTCAGTCGGTTGCGGTACAATTCCCCAGGCCGCCAGCTGTACCAGCGCCGCCTGTTCCGCGGCGGGCAGTTGCTCCCGCGCCAGTTCGCTCAGGCTGCCGCCGTAGTCGTCGAGCATCGCGGGTTGCAGACCGACGAGGGCAATATGTGCTGGCAGATGTCCGCGGATATCTGCCAGCGCCAGCACTTCGGAGAAACTGTTCTGGTGCAGGCTCATTTTCTTCGCGCTGAGATAAGCCGGAATGCGTTCTCCGGCATACGTTCGTAGCGTTCCGGGTTCCAGCCCGTAATCAATGGCATCGAGAATCAACAGATGACCGGCGCTTTCGACATACCCCAGCAAGTTCAGTCCTTGGGTGCCGCCATCGACAATCTCCACATACTCGGGCCAGTGGTAATGGGCATACAGCCGTTCCGCCACCCGCACGCCGAAGCCTTCATCGGCCCACAGCAGGTTGCCCAGCCCCATTACCACCACGCGTTGCTCGCTCATGAACGCTCCTTGTTACTTATTTTGCCAAATTTGTGGCTACGGTAGCCGTTGACCATAGTGGAGATCACCGTGTCGTCGGACATGATGTCTTCACGCAGCGCCATGTAGACATGACCGATCACAAACGCGCCAATCAGCCACATCCCCAGCCGATGCCAGCTGTGAATGTCCATTGAGTTGCCACCCGTCCAGTAGAAAAATTCCACCACATAACGGAACGGCGCAAAAATAGCGTACTGGCTGTGTTCGCTGTACAGCGCAAAGCCAGTGATGATCATAAAAACTGACATCAGGAAATAGCCGAACATCGCCGCCTGGGCGATGGGGTTATGGCCTATATCGGCACTCGGACGTTTTGCCAGAAACAGATACCAGCGGATTTCATACCACACGCCCTGCCACCAGCTTTTACGCCATACCGGCACGATAAACAGCTCGCGGGAGTAATGATTGCCAACAAAAGCCCAGTAGATCCGCATCAGCAAAACCACGGTAAAAATCATCCCGGCACTGAAGTGAATTAACCTGATGTAGCCCATATAGAACAGATACGTCGCCTCGCCGCTGACGGAAGGTAGCGGCTTGCCGATAAAGTAACCGGTGACCATCAACACCGCCATGCATAACACTGTCAGCCAGTGCCATATCCGCACGGGTGCTTCAAAGACATAGTGACTGACAACGTTGTCGCTTTTCTGTTGCATGATGATTCTCCTTCGCTGTTAACGCACCTGCACGGAGATAAGCTCGCTACCGTCATCGCCCAGCACGTGTGTTGAACAGGCGAGGCACGGATCAAAGCTGTGCAGAGTACGCAGGATCTCCAGCGGTTGCTCGGGGATCGCCATTTTGGTGTTCATCAGCGCCGCTTCATAAGCGCCAATCTGCCCTTTGGGATCGCGCGGGCTGGCGTTCCAGGTGGTCGGCACCACGCACTGGTAGAGATCAATCTTGCCATCGCGAATGGCAGCCCAGTGGCCTAACGCCCCGCGCGGAGCTTCGGTAAAACCGACACCACGGCACTCTGTCGGCCAGGTTGCTGGTTCCCATTTTTCCGTGGAAGCGGTGGCAAGATTGCCGTTTTTCAGGTTGGTCATCAGCTTGTCGAAGAAATACTGCAACTTACCTGCGGCCCACTGCGCTTCGTGCGCGCGACACAAAATGCGGCCCAACGTTGACTGGATGCCGGAAAGCGGCAGTTTCAACGCCGACATCATACGATCGACCGACTCAACGGTCGCAGCATCGCCTTTGTGATAAGCGATTAACGTGCGTGCCAGCGGCCCCACTTCCATCGCGTTACCGCGCCAGCGTGGCGCTTTGATCCACGAGTAGCGTTCCTGTTCATTCAGCTGCTGAATGTTGGTATCGCTGCCTTTGACATCGCCGGGGTTGTACCACGGGTCGGTAATGCCATCGAACGGATGACGCCCCACCTGATCGTTGGGATAACGATACCAGGCGTGGTCGACAAACTCCTGCACCTGCTGCGGATCAACCAAATCCACTGGCAGCACATTGTTGAAGTCGCCGTTAATCACCGCGCCGCCAGGCATCAGCAGACTTTTCTCGCCAAAGTCGTTGGCAATATCCGGGAATGCGCCGTAGCTGAGGACACATTTATCAGAAAGACCCGTGCCGATTTCGCTCCACGGTTTGTTGAACTGGCCGATGGCTAAAGCGTCGGGGATCATCACGTTGTTAATGAAATCCGCCGTACGGGTAATGATCGACTGCACCAGGTTCAGGCGTTCCATATTGACCGCCCCGACCGCGCCGCTTTCGTCAATGTTAATGGCACAAGGCATCCCGCCGACAATCCAGTTTGGATGCGGGTTTTTACCGCCAAAGACCGCGTGGATTTTGACAATTTCACGCTGGAAATCGAGAGCTTCGAGATAGTGGGCAAAGCCCATCAGGTTGGCTTCTGGCGGCAGTTTGTACTACGGGTGCCCCCAGTAGCCATTGCGGAAGATCCCCAACTGCCCGCCTTCAACGAATTTCTTCAGGCGGTTTTGTACGTCGAAGAAATAGCCAGGGGATGATTTCGGCCATGAGGAGAGGCTTTGCGCCAGTTCGGAGGTTTTCCGCGGGTCGGCTTTCAGCGCATCTAACACATCGATCCAGTCCATCCCGGCAAGCTGATAGAAGTGCACCAGATGATCGTGGCACCAGAGCGTTGCCAGCATAATGTTGCGGATGATATTGGCGTTGTCCGGCACTTTAATACCGATGGCATCTTCGATGGCGTAAACCGAAGCCAGGGCGTGTACGCCAGTACAGACGCCGCAGATACGTTCAACGAACGCCCACGCATCGCGCGGGTCACGCCCTTGCAGGATGATCTCCAGCCCGCGAAACATGGTGCCGCAGGAGACGGCATTGGTGATCACATTCTGATCGTTAATATTCACTTCGCAGCGCATGTGGCCTTCAATGCGCGTAATCGGGTCGACCACCAGGCGGCGTCCGGCATTGTTGATGGTGTATCCCTGAGTTTCGTACTGAGTGCTCATGCCTGTTTATCCTCATTGCCTGGCTGATGTTCGGTTTCTGTAGGTTGCTGGTTATGACGTCTGCGCTGGTCAACGGCGCTGGCGACTGCGTGCACACCAACAGCCGCTGCCACCACGCCAAGCGCGGTTAAACCGACGGTGTCGGCGGTGGAATGGGTACCCATTTGTGGAATATCGACCACGCGGCTGTAGAACGAACCGCGATCCCAGAAACCATTTTCCGCACAACCCAGGCAGCCGTGACCTGACTGGATCGGGAAGGAAACGCCATCGTTCCAGCGTGTGGAGGAACAGGCGTTATAGGTGGTAGGCCCTTTGCAGCCCATTTTGTACAGGCAGTAACCTTTGCGGGCAGCGTCATCATCCCAACTCTGGACGAACTCTCCGGCGTCGAAGTGAGCACGGCGATAGCATTTATCGTGGATACGCTGACCATAGAACATCAACGGACGGCCCATCCTGTCGACATCTGGCAGACGATCAAAGGTCACCATGTAAGTAATGATGGCGCTCATCACATCCGGGATCGGCGGGCAGCCAGGTACTTTGATAATAGGTTTGTCGGTGATGACTTTGTCGATAGGCGTTGCCTGCGTCGGATTGGGTCGCGCGGCCTGCACGCAGCCCCAGGACGCGCAGGTTCCCCAGGCGATAATCGCACTAGCTCCGGCAGCGGCACGTTTGAGTTTCTCAATAAACGGTCGACCGCTGCTGATACAGAACATCCCCTGCTCGCCCAGCGGCGGATTACCTTCTACTGCGAGGATATATTTGCCATTGTATTGCGTGATGATGTCTTCAAAGACTTCTTCCGCCTGGGTTCCGGCGGCAGCCATCAAAGTATCGTCGTAATCGAGGGAAATCAGGGAAAGGATGACGTCCTTTGCCAGCGGGTGAGCGGAGCGGATAAAAGATTCGGTACAGCAGGTGCATTCCAGACCGTGGATCCATACCACCGGAATGCGCGGTTTGTTCTCCAGCGCCCAGGCAATCTTTGGTGCCATTCCCGCGCCTAATCCCAGCGACGTGGCAGCCAGACTACAATATTTGAGAAAGCTGCGCCGGGTAACGCCCTGACGCCGCATGGCCTGGTAAAATGTTTCCTCGTTATTCATATCGCACGTCTCTTCTCCTTGCGACACCGGCAGGACACCGGGCGCTTATGGTCGGCAAGCGACGTCCCTGTAGCAAGGCAAACCATCGCTTCACGTGAGATGCTGAAAACGAAAGCTCATCCTTCTGCACTGGCGCACGTCGCCAGAAAGTATTGTTAATAAAGCGTAGTGAAACTTTTGCACAAAACAATACAAACTGTGTGGATTTATCTTTTAGCGATAAAAATGGACCTATTTTTCTTTTTGCCGGGCAGTGGGGATGTTTAGCCGGTTGCTAAACGAGTAAAAGAGAAGGAATTCATGGTGATGAAATGATCAATCTGCTGTTATTTCACGCTAACAATGCACTTTTGGCTGTTTTTCAGGCAAACAAACAAATTAGGGGTTTACACGCCGCATCGGGATGTTTATAGTGCGCGTCATTCCGGAAGTGTGGCCGAGCGGTTGAAGGCACCGGTCTTGAAAACCGGCGACCCGAAAGGGTTCCAGAGTTCGAATCTCTGCGCTTCCGCCAAATAAGATAAGGGGTTAGCTAAATGCTAACCCCTTTTTCTTTTGCCTGTCGAAATTCTCAGGGCGTTATATCACTGCCTAATGACCTGAGACTCCGCTGTGAAACTTGTTTCAGATCAAATGCGTAAAGATGGGTAAAACTTCTGTGTACCTTCCCACATTATCATTATGCTGCTTAATTAATTACATCTGTCATAGAGAGTGACTCAATGGATCGTATAGTTAGTTCTTCACATGACCGTACATCGCTGCTTAGCACCCATAAGGTGCTGCGTAATACCTATTTTCTGCTGAGCCTGACGCTGGCCTTTTCGGCGATTACCGCAACTGCCAGTACGGTGCTGATGCTGCCATCTCCGGGTCTGATTCTGACGCTGGTGGGTATGTATGGTTTGATGTTCCTGACCTACAAAACGGCGAATAAGCCGACCGGGATTATCTCCGCATTCGCCTTTACCGGTTTTCTGGGATATATCCTCGGACCAATTCTGAACACCTACCTGTCTGCTGGAATGGGTGACGTAATCGCTATGGCACTGGGCGGAACGGCGTTGGTGTTCTTCTGCTGCTCTGCGTATGTGCTGACCACCCGCAAAGATATGTCGTTCCTTGGCGGTATGCTGATGGCGGGTATTGTGGTGGTGCTGATTGGTATGGTTGCTAATATCTTCCTGCAGCTGCCTGCCCTGCATCTGGCGATCAGCGCGGTCTTCATTCTGATCTCCTCTGGCGCTATTTTGTTTGAAACCAGCAACATCATTCATGGCGGTGAAACGAACTATATTCGTGCCACGGTTAGCCTGTATGTTTCGCTGTACAACATCTTCGTCAGCCTGCTGAGCATTCTGGGCTTCGCCAGCCGCGATTAATCTCGCCCAGGGTTACTTACCGAGCCTCGCTTTATGCGGGGCTTTGTTTTTTGTTACACTGCCGCCAGTCTGATTAAGGTAGTAAAGAATTATGCTGATCTTCGAAGGTAAAGAGATAGAAACGGATACCGAAGGCTATCTCAAAGAAAGCAGCCAGTGGAGTGAACCACTGGCGGTGGTGATTGCAGAGAACGAAGGGATTGCGCTGTCGCCAGAACACTGGGAAGTGGTGCGTTTTGTGCGTGATTTCTATCTGGAATTCAATACTTCTCCGGCGATTCGTATGCTGGTAAAAGCGATGGCGAATAAATTTGGCGAAGAAAAAGGTAACAGCCGCTATTTATACCGACTGTTTCCGAAAGGTCCGGCAAAGCAAGCCACCAAAATTGCTGGCCTGCCTAAACCGGTAAAATGCATTTAACGGATACGAAAATCCGTTAACTCCCCGGAGGGATGATGCGGCTCGCTAAGCACCCGTTCCACACGCGCTGAACGCGGGCCGCCACTTTTTAACCACTGTATTAATTTTTCCACCTGCCCTTCGTCACCGCAGGCAACCACTTCCACGCTGCCATCGTCAAGATTTTTGGCGTACCCGGTTAGTCCCAGTTTTTTCGCTTCGTACTGCGTGGTGTAGCGGAATCCTACGCCCTGAACTCGCCCGTAAATCCAGGCAATTATGCAGACTTTCGACATTGCTGCTCTCCTTATCCTTAATGGACGCGTTGCAAATCCATGGAAAACTCCGGACAATGACGCCCATTTCTTTGCATCGACAGAAAAGTAAATTATGAGTGTACGTTTAGTGTTAGCCAAAGGGCGCGAAAAATCATTACTTCGTCGCCATCCGTGGGTCTTTTCCGGGGCCGTTGCCCGCATGGAAGGTAAAGCCAGCCTCGGTGAAACCATCGATATTGTTGATCATCAGGGAAAATGGTTAGCACGCGGCGCTTATTCGCCAGCTTCGCAAATCCGGGCGCGCGTCTGGACGTTTGACCCGTCTGAGTCTATCGACATTGCTTTTTTTACCCGCCGTTTACAGCAAGCACAAAAATGGCGTGACTGGCTGGCGCAAAAAGATGGCCTCGACAGCTATCGTTTAATCGCCGGAGAATCTGATGGCCTGCCGGGTATTACTATCGATCGTTTCGGTAATTTTCTGGTGCTGCAACTGCTGAGTGCTGGCGCAGAGTATCAGCGCGCGGCATTAATTAGTGCCCTGCAAACGCTGTACCCGGAATGTGCTATTTACGATCGCAGCGACGTCGCGGTACGTAAAAAAGAAGGGATGGAGCTGACTCAGGGCCCCATCACCGGCGAGTTGCCGCCTGCCCTGCTGCCGATTGAAGAACACGGCATGAAACTGCTGGTGGATATTCAGCACGGACACAAAACGGGCTACTACCTGGACCAGCGTGACAGCCGCCTGGCTACCCGCCGCTACGTCGAAAATAAACGCGTACTTAACTGTTTTTCCTATACCGGTGGTTTCGCCGTATCGGCATTGATGGGCGGTTGCAGCCAGGTTGTCAGCGTTGATACCTCCCACGAAGCGCTGGATATTGCACGGCAGAACGTTGAGCTGAACAAACTGGATCTGAGCAAGGCAGAGTTTGTCCGTGATGATGTCTTTAAATTGCTGCGTACTTATCGCGATCGCGGTGAAAAATTTGATGTTATCGTGATGGACCCGCCGAAGTTTGTTGAGAATAAAAGCCAGTTGATGGGCGCGTGTCGTGGTTATAAAGACATCAACATGCTGGCGATTCAGTTGCTGAATGAAGGCGGTATTCTCCTGACTTTCTCCTGTTCCGGTCTGATGACCAGCGATTTATTTCAGAAAATCATCGCGGATGCCGCAATTGATGCCGGTCGTGATGTACAATTTATAGAGCAGTTCCGTCAGGCAGCCGATCATCCGGTGATCGCTACCTACCCGGAAGGGCTATATCTGAAAGGGTTTGCCTGTCGCGTCATGTAACTTGAAATGTGGAATTTTACCCTTATATCAAAGGTAAAGATTTCCCGGGAGGTGACTATGATTGCCAGCAAATTCGGTATCGGCCAGCAGGTCCGCCATTCCCTGTTAGGTTATCTCGGAGTGGTCGTGGATATCGACCCGGTTTATTCGCTCTCTGAACCGTCGCCTGATGAGCTGGCGGTGAATGACGAGCTTCGCGCCGCTCCGTGGTATCACGTGGTGATGGAGGATGATAACGGCCTACCGGTTCATACCTACCTGGCTGAAGCCCAGCTAAGTAGCGAATTGCAGGATGAACATCCTGAACAGCCATCCATGGATGAGCTGGCGCAGACCATCCGCAAACAACTCCAGGCCCCGCGTCTGCGTAACTAATCCCTGAACAAATCCCCGGAAGGTTTTTGCCTTCCGGGGATTTTTTATTTGGCCAGGCCCAGGCGAGGGATCTCAATCGCCGGGCAGCGATCCATCACCACGTTTAGCCCTGCATCACGCGCCAGCACTGCCGCTTGCTCATTAATCACCCCCAGTTGCATCCAGAGGGTTTTCGCGCCAATGGCGATAGCTTCCTGCGCCACGCCCCACGCCGCTTCTGAATTACGGAAAACATCGACCATATCGACTTTTTCCGGAACGTCTGCCAGCGTGCCATACCCCTGCTGGCCCAGCAGTGTTTTGCCGGCAACTTTTGGCGAAACAGGAATGACGTGATACCCCTGGTCGAGTAGATATTTCATCACGCGATAGCTGGGACGATCGGGTTTGTCGCTTGCCCCCACCAGCGCAATGGTGTGAGTGGACGTTAAAATGCCTGCAATATCGGTTTCTTTCATTATTTCCTCCAGACTGTTTAACAAAGTGTACGACAAAGCCGACATGCCAACCATGCAGCTAATACGAATGAATGAGAGCAAAAGCGGGAAATATGTCTATATGTTAGTAAGTATGATTAAAGAAAAATTTTGACACATTATTATTCGGGCGGTCTTTTAACAGGAGCTATCTATGAAAACCGGCATCGTGACCACCTTGATTGCATTATGTTTGCCGGTATCCGTTTTTGCCACCACGCTGCGGCTTTCTACTGATGTCGATCTTCTGGTACTCGACGGTAAGAAGGTTTCCAGCTCTCTGCTGCGCGGTGCGGACAGCATTGAACTGGACAATGGACCGCATCAGTTAGTGTTTCGCGTTGAGAAGACGATTCATCTTTCCAATAGTGAAGAACGGCTCTATATCTCCCCTCCACTGGTGGTTAGTTTTAATACCCAGCTCATCAACCAGGTCAATTTTCGCCTGCCTCGCCTGGAGAATGAGCGGGAAGCTAACCATTTTGATGCCGCGCCGCGCCTTGAATTGTTGGATGGCGATGCGACGCCGATTCCGGTAAAGCTGGATATTCTCGCCATTACCTCAACTGCAAAAACGATTGATTATGAGGTCGAGGTTGAACGCTATAACAAATCCGCGAAACGCGCTTCACTACCGCAATTTGCCACGATGATGGCAGATGACAGTACGCTGCTTTCGGGTGTTTCCGAGCTGGATGCTATTCCGCCGCAGTCTCAGGTGCTCACAGAACAACGGCTGAAGTATTGGTTTAAACTGGCTGACCCACAAACGCGAAATACTTTCCTGCAATGGGCGGAAAAACAACCATCCTCCTGAGATTTTTGTGCCTGTGCGCAGGCTTTTTCAGTCTTTATCTTGCAGCGATAAGTACTTACAGTAATCTGTAGGAAAGTTAACTACGGATGTACATTATGGAACTGACGACTCGCACTTTACCTTCGCGGAAACATATTGCGCTGGTGGCACACGATCACTGCAAACAAATGCTGATGAGCTGGGTGGAACGGCATCAACCGTTACTGGAACAACACGTACTGTATGCAACAGGCACTACCGGTAACTTAATTTCCCGCGCGACCGGCATGAACGTCAACGCGATGTTGAGTGGCCCAATGGGGGGTGACCAGCAGGTTGGCGCATTGATCTCAGAAGGGAAAATTGATGTATTGATTTTCTTCTGGGACCCACTAAATGCCGTGCCGCACGATCCTGACGTGAAAGCCTTGCTGCGTCTGGCAACGGTATGGAACATTCCGGTCGCCACCAACGTGGCAACGGCAGACTTCATTATCCAGTCACCGCATTTTAACGACGCGGTCGATATTCTGATCCCCGATTATCAGCGTTATCTCGCAGACCGTCTGAAGTAATATTGCACAGGTGGCAAACGCCACCTGTTTCTTACGGTTTTCTCGCCACCGGCACATCCAGATTTTTCAGTATATCCACAAAGGGAGAGGGATTCTCTTTGTTAAACAGTGCCCATACCCGATGACGTGCCCGGGTCAGCGCCACGTACATTAACCGCCGTTCTTCAGCGTCCGGGAAATCCTCAACCGGTGGCAGTAGCGCCTCTTCCATAATCGACTCCCGCGCCGCAGCCGGAAAACCATCACTCCCCTCCTGCAAGCCAACGATGATGACGTAATCCGCCTGTTGCCCTTTGCTGGCATGAATGGTCATAAAGTCGATTTGCAACTTCGGCCAGCGTGTTGCTGCTTTTTCCAGGCTGGCAGGCCTCATGTGATGGTAACGCGCCAGGATCAGAATGCGCTCTTCCGGTTTGGCATAACCAGAGAGTTTATCCAGCAAAGCGTCAAGTTGACCCTCATCCAATAACGTGACGGCTTTTTTGTCTCCATTGGTTAAGCTGTTTAGCGGCTTTTTAAGCTGGCCTGGGTTCTGCTGAATAAACCTGTTTGCCACCTCACCGATACGACTGTTAAAACGGTAGGTCGTGTCTAAATCACAGCGATCACCTTCACCAAAGTTTTCATGGAAAGCCGTGGTAAGCGACATTTGCGCACCGCTGAATCGGTAAATCGCCTGCCAGTCATCACCAACAGCGAACAACGTCGTTTGACTATTTTGCTTGCGTAATGCCGCTAACAACGCTGCACGCTGCGGCGAGATATCCTGAAATTCATCAACCAGAATATGCTTCCACGGGCTGATAAAGCGACCTTTCTCCAGAATCACAATCGCCTGGTGAATAAGGCCCGAAAAATCGACAGCGTTTTCTGCCTTCAGCGCACCTTTCCAGGCTTTTAATAACGGGGCCATCAACTTGATACGTTTACTGAACAGATCGCGAATCTCTTCGGGTGCACTGGCAATCATTTCTGCCTGTGCACCACCGTGCATCCGCATCAGACTTACCCAGCGATCGAGGCGAGAGGCAAGACGACGCTGTAATTTTTCATCATCCCAGAAATTACCTTCTGGCACTGACCACTGCATTTCTTCCGTCAGCCATTGCCGCCAGCCCTTCGCCTGCGCTTTCTTTTCGCTGCATTGCTTGCGCCACTCAGCAATAAAAAGTTCATGACGGGCAGCGGTATCATTTTCCAGTTTGCTGACTATCGGAACTTTTTTGCTGCCCTGCTGAATAATATGCAGCGCCAGCGCATGAAACGTGCGTGCGGTAATGTCTTCGGTATGTAGTCGTTCTCGAATACGCTCGTGCATCTCTTCAGCGGCTTTGCGACCAAACGCCAGCAATAAAATTTGCTCAGGGGACGCTTCACCACGCGCCAGTAACCAGCCAGCACGGGCCACCAGCACCGACGTTTTTCCGCTTCCTGCACCTGCCAGCACTAACAGAGAATGCTCGCCATTAACGACTGCCCGGGCCTGCGCCGGATTCAGCGGTGAAGACTCGACCTGGCGGAAAAAATCCGCATACTCGGTAAGCATGGCTTCGGTATACGCCTGATTATGCTGCAACCGAGCGCCTTCAATGTCCTTCAACCAGGCCTGACATTTACGCCACACCTCACGGCAGTTATCGAATTCTTCCAGTCGGTTAACCGGCAATGGTAACGCCGACAAAGCCTGGCGGATTTGTTGCTGCACGCCAGAGGTTTGCTCACGCGTCAGCCATTTATTTTCTCCGGTGCGCGTGGCAATCAAATCCAGTTGCTGACGTAAAACGCCAGACGCAATTTCGCTCATCTCGCCACTCCACCGCCGCCAGTGAGCATCAAGATGATGGTAAAAACGCTGCGTCTCGCCCCATTCGGTGCCGTGCAGACGCACCACTTTTTCGTCCGGCAGTACAAATTCCAGCTCGCCCCATACCAGACCGCGCTTACAGTGAATCGCCAGTAATTGATTGAAAGGAATAAGGTATTCGTGGCGATCGCCGGAGACTTTAATCCCGGCATTGAGGATCACCGCCCGATCGTAAGGGTGCTGTGCCAGACGTTTTCCAAGCGTTGTCGCTTTCAGTTCCATGACTCTGTAGATCCACACGAAATTATTTCTTATCAGTGTAACCGTCAGAGAAAACGTGCTCCAGCCCAAAAAAACGTTACAATTGCCGCCCATTACTGAAAACCACAGTAAAGCGAGGTTTTATGCGTACCGTTTTGAACATTCTGAACTTTGTGCTTGGCGGATTTGCCACCACTCTGGGCTGGCTGTTGGCGACTCTGGTCAGTATTGTGCTGATTTTTACCTTACCACTGACACGATCCTGCTGGGAGATCACCAAACTGTCTCTGGTGCCTTATGGCAATGAAGCTATTCATGTCGATGAACTGAACCCGGCTGGCAAAAATGTGCTGCTAAATACTGGCGGTACGGTATTGAATATTTTCTGGCTGATTTTCTTTGGCTGGTGGTTATGCCTGATGCACATTGCAACGGGCATCGCACAATGTATTTCCATCATTGGCATTCCTGTCGGTATTGCGAACTTTAAAATTGCCGCTATTGCACTATGGCCGGTCGGTCGTCGCGTGGTATCGGTAGAAACAGCGCAAGCTGCGCGCGAAGCCAATGCACGTCGTCGTTTCCAATAATCCACTAATATGGCCTTTATGCTAAGTCCTTTGCTCAAACGCTATACCTGGAACAGCGCCTGGCTGTATTACGCGCGTATTTTTATTGCGCTTTGTGGAACCACAGCGTTTCCGTGGTGGCTGGGTGATGTAAAACTGACGATTCCGCTGACGCTTGGGATGGTGGCAGCGGCGCTGACCGATCTCGATGACCGACTGGCGGGACGTTTGCGTAACCTCATCATTACGCTGTTCTGCTTTTTTATCGCCTCGGCCTCAGTAGAATTGCTGTTTCCCTGGCCCTGGCTATTTGCGATTGGCTTAACGCTCTCTACCAGCGGCTTCATTTTGCTCGGCGGTCTGGGTCAACGCTATGCAACAATTGCCTTCGGTGCATTGCTGATCGCCATTTACACTATGTTGGGAACATCACTGTATGAGCACTGGTATCAGCAGCCGATGTATCTTCTGGCCGGTGCCGTCTGGTACAACGTCCTGACACTTATTGGTCATCTGCTGTTCCCGGTCCGCCCGCTGCAGGACAACCTGGCGCGTTGCTATGAACAACTGGCGCGTTATCTTGAGCTCAAGTCGCGCATGTTTGATCCTGATATTGAAGATGAAAGCCAGGCACCGCTGTACGATTTGGCTCTCGCCAACGGTCAGCTGATGGCGACATTGAATCAGACGAAACTCTCGCTGCTGACCCGCTTACGTGGCGATCGTGGTCAACGAGGAACGCGTCGCACACTGCATTATTACTTTGTCGCACAGGATATTCACGAGCGTGCCAGCTCTTCTCATATTCAATATCAAACATTGCGTGAACATTTTCGCCACAGCGACGTGCTGTTCCGTTTTCAGCGGCTGATGTCGATGCAGGGCCAGGCGTGCCAGCAACTGTCACGCTGTATTTTGCTGCGTCAGCCTTATCAACATGATCCGCATTTTGAGCGCGCTTTTACGCATATTGATGCTGCGCTGGAGCGGATGCGCGATAACGGCGCTCCTGCTGATTTACTCAAAACACTGGGATTTTTACTGAACAATTTACGTGCCATTGATGCCCAACTGGCAACAATTGAATCAGAACAGGCCCAGGCACTGCCCCATAATAATGACGAAAATGAGCTCGCTGATGACAGCCCGCACGGATTGAGTGATATCTGGCTGCGTCTTAGCCGTCACTTCACGCCGGAATCCGCCCTCTTCCGTCATGCGGTAAGAATGTCGCTGGTGTTGTGCTTCGGCTACGCCATCATTCAGATAACCGGAATGCATCACGGGTATTGGATCTTGCTGACAAGTTTGTTTGTCTGCCAGCCAAACTATAACGCCACGCGCCACCGCCTGAAGTTAAGGATTATTGGTACGCTGGTAGGTATCGCAATTGGTATTCCTGTGCTGTGGTTTGTGCCATCACTGGAAGGGCAGCTGGTGCTGCTGGTTATTACCGGCGTGCTCTTTTTTGCCTTCCGTAACGTGCAATACGCCCATGCAACGATGTTCATCACACTTTTGGTGCTACTGTGTTTCAACTTGCTGGGTGAAGGTTTTGAAGTGGCGTTACCTCGCGTAATCGATACGCTGATTGGTTGTGCCATTGCGTGGGCGGCAGTGAGCTACATCTGGCCTGACTGGAAGTTTCGCAATCTGCCGCGAATGCTCGAACGCGCCACAGAGGCCAACTGCCGGTATCTCGATGCCATACTGGAACAATACCATCAGGGGCGTGATAACCGTCTGGCGTATCGTATTGCCCGCCGCGATGCACACAACCGTGATGCTGAACTGGCGTCGGTGGTATCAAATATGTCCAGCGAACCGAACGTTACCCCGCAAATTCGCGAAGCCGCGTTTCGGTTGCTGTGCCTTAACCATACGTTTACCAGCTATATCTCAGCCCTCGGTGCTCACCGGGAGCAGTTAACTAATCCTGAAATTCTGGCGTTTCTTGATGACGCCGTTTGCTATGTTGATGACGCGCTACATCATCAACCTGCTGATGAAGAACGCGTCAATCAGGCATTAGCTGGCCTGAAACAGCGGATGCAGCAACTTGAACCACGGGCAGACAGCAAAGAACCTCTGGTCGTACAACAAGTTGGGTTATTGATTGCATTACTGCCAGAGATTGGTCGTCTGCAACGCCAGATTACTCAAGTTCCGCAGGAAACTCCTGTTTCGGCGTAAGAGAGTCAGCCCATTCTGCAAGCTCCTGGCGGCGTGCCACCGGGAGCGCAGCTTCATGAATGCCGATAATGGCCCCTTCAAGCATAAACAGAATCTTTTCTGTCACCAGACTGTTTTGCTGCCGCAGTCGCAACCAACACATTTTTGCCCCAAGTATACGTAACGCCCGTACATCCTTAATCCCCACCTCCCCGAGAATCGCTTCCAGATGAAAAGACATATTGGGCAAATCTTTCAGTCTTTCCCGAATATTGCGCGTACTTTTCTCTTTCAGCGCTGCATCGAGAGAATATTTCGACAGACGCACCAGCTTCAGTTGATTTCGCCATAGACTTTCATCAACCCGATAGTAATTGAGGGTAACGGATCGGCCACACTTTTTATATGTCAGCCAGACAGGCGGATGTTTTACACAGTACTGTGCACTTTGCTCACAAGCCCGAAGATACAACTCACCATCAGAAACCATCGCAAACACCGTGTCGTCAACGGTCAGGCTGTAACTACCAAACAATGATCGGTATTCAATTGTGCCCAACGTTGCCAGGTATTCTTGTGATTTATAGATCCGCTTATAGGAGAGGCTTTTCATAAAATTCCTTTTAAAATCATAAAATAAAAGAATGATTCACATTAACGGATCCGTTAACTACGAAAATAGGCAACTTATTCTTAAGGGGCAAGATTAATTTATGTTTTCCCGTCACCAACGACAAAATTTGCGAGGCTCTTTCCGAAAATAGAGTTGATCTTTGTCGTCACTGGATGTACTGTACATCCATACAGTAACTCACAGGGGCTGGATTGATTATGTACACTTCAGGCTATGCACATCGTGATTCGTCGTTCTCATCCACAGCAAGTAAAATTGCGCGTGTCTCTACGGAAAACACTACAGCCGGGCTTATCAGTGAAGTTGTCTATCGCGAAGATCAGCCCATGATGACGCAACTTCTACTGTTGCCATTGTTACAGCAACTCGGTCAGCAATCGCGCTGGCAACTCTGGTTAACACCGCAACAAAAACTGAGTCGCGAATGGGTTCAGGCATCTGGGCTACCCTTAACGAAAGTAATGCAGATTAGCCAGCTCTCCCCTTGCCACACCGTGGAGTCAATGGTTCGCGCTTTACGCACGGGCAATTACAGCGTGGTGATCGGTTGGTTGGCAGATGATTTGACTGAAGAAGAGCATGCTGAACTTGTTGATGCGGCAAATGAAGGTAACGCTATGGGGTTTATTATGCGTCCGGTAAGCGCATCCTCTCACGCAACGAGACAACTTTCCGGGCTAAAAATTCACTCTAATTTGTATCATTAAGTAAATTTAGGATTAATCCTGGAACTTTTTTTGTCGCCCAGCCAATGCTTTCAGTCGTGACTAATTTTCCTTGCGGAGGCTTGTCTGAAGCGGTTTCCGCGATTTTCTTCTGTAAATTGTCGCTGACAAAAAAGATTAAACGTACCTTATACAAGACTTTTTTTTCATATGCCTGACGGAGTTCACACTTGTAAGTTTTCAAC
>ERZ506375.137-NODE-137-length-4662-cov-32.1029_pt1 | contig 4662 bp, 5 predicted proteins | sample MGYA00513369_ERZ506375 | MGnify/ENA metagenome assembly ERZ506375
CGAAAACGAAAGGCCGTGGACGTAAGGCTGCGCAGCCGGAGCCTCAGCCGCAACCGCCGGAGGGTGAGGATTACTGGTTTTCAGACGATATCCCGTTCTGAATGACTGACTGTGAAAACCGCCCCGTCCAGTGCGGGGCATCACCGGAGAGATGAGGATGAGCGAATATTTCAGAATACTTCAGGGGCTGCCTGACGGCTCCTTTACCCGCGAACAGGCTGAAGCCGTTGCCGCACAGTACCGGAATGTCTTTATCGAGGATGATCAGGGAACGCATTTTCGCCTGGTTGTCCGCAATAACAGTGGCCTGGTCTGGCGCACCTGGAATTTTGAGGACGGTGCCGGGTACTGGATGAACCATGTCATCCGGAATTTCGGCATTCTTAAGTAAGAGAGGTGCCGGACGCGCAAACGTCCGGCAGGACATAAGCAATTATAAGGGGATGATTATGCCTGTAACGAAGTGTGAACCAGAAACCACCCGCAAAGCAAGCCGTAAATATGCAAAAACGCAGGAAACAGTCCTGTCTGCCCTGCTGGCGCAGACGGAGGAAGTGAGTGTGCCGCTGGCCTCACTGATTAAATCACCGCTGAATGTGCGCACGGTGCCGTATTCTGCGGAGTCCGTCAGCGAACTGGCTGAGTCCATTAAGGGCGTTGGCCTGTTGCAGAATCTGGTCGTGCATACTCTGCCTGGTGACCGTTACGGTGTCGCCGCAGGTGGTCGCCGACTGGCTGCACTCAACATGCTGGCAGAGCGTGGCATCATTCCGGCTGACTGGCCTGTCCGTGTGAAGGTCATTCCGCAGGAGCTGGCGACGGCGGCATCAATGACTGAAAACGGTCATCGTCGGGATATGCACCCTGCTGAACAGATTGCCGGATTCCGCGCAATGGCGCAGGAAGGCAAAACACCTGCACAAATCGGTGATTTGCTGGGCTATTCACCCCGCCACGTTCAGCGAATGCTGAAACTGGCTGACCTTGCGCCTGTCATCCTCGATGCGCTGGCAGAAGACCTCATCACCACCGAGCACTGTCAGGCGCTGGCGCTGGAGAACGACACCGCGCGTCAGGTGCAGGTGTTTGAAGCCGCCTGTCAGTCGGGATGGGGCGGTAAACCGGAAGTACAGACCATTCGTCGTCTGGTGACCGAAAGTGAAGTGGCGGTGGCAGGGAACAGTAAATTCCGCTTCGTGGGGGCTGATGCCTTCTCGCCAGATGAACTGCGCACTGACCTGTTCAGCGACGACGAGGGTGGCTATGTGGACTGCGTGGCGCTCGATGCCGCCCTGCTGGAAAAACTCCAGGCTGTTGCTGAACACCTTCGGGAAGCCGAAGGCTGGGGATGGTGCGCCGGACGCATGGAGCCTGTCGGTGAGTGCCGTGAGGATGCCGGAACATACCGCTGTCTGCCGGAGCCGGAAGCGGTGCTGACGGAGGCGGAAGAAGAACGTCTGAACGAACTGATGACGCGTTACGACGCGCTGGAAAACCAGTGTGAGGAATCTGACCTGCTGGAAGCAGAAATGAAGCTGATGCGCTGCATGGCGAAGGTCAGGGCGTGGACGCCGGAGATGCGTGCCGGAAGCGGTGTGGTGGTGTCCTGGCGTTATGGCAACGTGTGTGTCCAGCGTGGTGTGCAGTTGCGCAGCGAGGATGATGCGGCTGACGACGCTGACCGCACGGAACAGGTGCAGGAGAAAGCGCCCGTGGAGGAAATCAGTCTGCCACTGCTGACGAAAATGTCTTCCGAACGCACGCTGGCAGTCCAGGCAGCACTGATGCAGCAACCGGACAAATCCCTGACACTGCTGGCATGGACGCTCTGCCTGAATGTGTTTGGCAGCGGAGCGTACAGTAAACCAGCACAAATCAGCCTGGAATGTAAACATTATTCGCTGACCAGCGATGCGCCATCGGGGAAGGAAGGTGCCGCATTCATGGCGCTGATGGCAGAAAAAGCCCGTCTTGCTGCCCTGTTACCGGAGGGATGGTCACGGGACATGACGACATTCCTGTCACTCAGTCAGGAGGTGCTGTTATCCCTGCTCAGTTTCTGCACCGCATGCAGCCTTAACGGTGTCCAGACCCGTGAGTATGGTCACACGTCACGCAGTCCGCTGGACACGCTGGAGAGCGCCATCGGCTTTCACATGCGCGACTGGTGGCAGCCGACGAAAGCAAACTTTTTCGGACACCTGAAAAAGCCGCAGATTATCGCAGCCCTGAATGAGGCAGGACTATCCGGTGCCGCACGGGACGCGGAGAAGATGAAGAAAGGCGATGCGGCTGAACATGCAGAGCACCATATGAAAGACAACCGCTGGGTGCCTGGCTGGATGTGTGCACCACGCCCACAGACGGATGCCACTGAACGCACCGATAACCTGGCTGATGCCGCCTGATGAACAACCACATCGCCCCGCCGGAGACGGGGCGGCAGCAAGGGAGATACCGTGATGAAAACTGAACTGACTCTGAATGTATTACATACCATGAACGCACAGGAATATGAAGATATCCGGGCTGCCGGAAGTGATGAACGTCGTGAGCTGACACACGCCGTGATGCGGGAACTGGATGCGCCGGACAACTGGACGATGAACGGCGAGTACGGCAGCGAGTTTGGCGGCTTTTTCCCCGTCCAGGTCCGTTTCACGCCTGCCCACGAACGTTTTCACCTGGCGTTATGTTCACCGGGCGATGTCTCCCAGGTCTGGGTGCTGGTTCTGGTGAATGCCGGTGGTGAGCCGTTTGCGGTGGTTCAGGTACAGCGGCGGTTTGCACCGGAGGCCGTCAGCCATTCACTGGCACTGGCGGCGTCACTGGACGCGCAGGGGTACAGCGTCAGTGACATCATCCATATCCTGATGGCGGAAGGAGGTCAGGCATGAGCGCACGTTCACAGGCACTGGTTCCTCTCAGCACAGAGCAACAGGCCGCATGGCGGGCGGTGGCGGAGACCGAAAAACGCCGCCATCAGGGTAACACGCTGGCTGAATATCCGTATGCGGGGGCGTTTTTCCGCTGTCTGAACGGAAGCCGCAGGATATCGCTGTCTGACCTGCGATTTTTCATGCCGTCCCTGACCGCAGAAGAACTGCACGGCAACCGTCTTCAGTGGCTGTATGCCATCGATGTGCTGATTGAAACACAGGGCGAGGTCTGCCTCCTTCCCCTTCCCGGTGATGCAGCAGAGCGGTTGTTTCCGTCGGTGCGGTTTCGTGTCAGGGAGCGCAGTCGCCATAAATCCGCGCTGGTCATGCAGAAGTACAGCCGCCAGCAGGCGAGGGAGGCAGAGCAGAAAGCCCGTGCGTACCAGGCGCTGGTCGCCCAGGCTGAAATCGAACTGGCGTTCCATTCACCGGAAACAGTCGGAAGCTGGCATGCACGCTGGAGTGATCGGGTGGCAGAGCATGACCTGGAAACCCTGTTCTGGCAGTGGGGCGAGCGTTTTCCGTCACTGGCCGGAATGGAACGCTGGCAGTGGCAGGATATGCCATTCTGGCAGGTTATCGCGGAAGCCAGTCTGGCAGCAAAGGAGGCCGGTCATGCTGTCCGTGAGATGGAGCGGTGGATGGTGCCGAACAAACTCCGGGAGGTGGCGTGATGCGGCAACAATCACAACGGATTGCCCGTAAACAGCCTGAATGAGCGGGTTATTTTCAGGAAAAGTGAATGTGGTCAGCGTGCTGGTATATGGGCTATGATGTGCCCGGCGCTTGAGGCTTTCTGCCTCATGACGTGAAGGTGGTTTGTTACCGTGTTGTGTGGCAGAAAGCAGAAAGCCCCGTAGTTAATTTTCATTAACCCACGAGGCCCACTGTATGTCTAACCAACACCAGTATGGCCTCTTACCGTGCAAATTGCAAGGAGGAGTAAACCATGAAACTACCGGGAAACGCCCTTATCTGGTGCGTATTAATCGTGTGCTGCACGTTGTTGATATTCACACTCCTGACCCGGAATCGCCTGTGCGAAGTCCGGCTGAAGGACGGATACAGGGAAGTTACGGCAACAATGGCTTACGAATCCGGCGGTAAGTAGCAACCTGGAGGCGGGCGCAGGCCCGCCTTTTCAGGGCTGATGCTGGTCTGACTGCACTGAAGCGCCTTTATAAAGGGGCTGCTGGTTCGCCGGTGGTCCCTTTCTCCTTGCTGGCATTGTACGGGCTGAACAACCAGACTGCCAGGAAGGCCGTTTCCCTCCGGGAACGGGGATGAACGTGCGCCTGCGGCGCCCGTTCTTTTCCCCCGCCTTCTCTGTTTATGACTTGCCAGAAATCACATCACCTTCCCTTTGATTATTCTCTTTTTCCTCCTGCTCTGACTCTGATTACTGCTCTGACTCTGATTACTGCTGCCCTGATTATTGTCTGTTTTGTTGTTCTCCTGCTTATGCCTTTTCCGGGCGTCCCCCTGGCGGGGCGGGCTGTCGTGAACGGAGCCAGCGAAGCTGTCTCCGCCCTGGCGGGCTTCCATCCCTGACGCAAAACCCCCGGCTTGCAGCGACCGTTCCGGTCGCGCCGCCTCTGTCGCGCCGCCTCTGTCGCGCCGTGGCCTGCGCTCCTGGCATCCCGGCAAAAGGCCGCCGGGATGTAAGGCGCAACGCCGTTTCGCAAACCGCGCTTCACGTCGTTGCGGCGGGTCCCTGCCCGTT
>ERZ506375.171-NODE-171-length-3295-cov-2.29815_pt1 | contig 3295 bp, 3 predicted proteins | sample MGYA00513369_ERZ506375 | MGnify/ENA metagenome assembly ERZ506375
CCTCCGGGAGGCAGTCCTTCAGCTCCGCAAGGGCCAGCACTTCGGAAAAGCTGTTCTGGTGTAGGCTCATCTTGTGCGCGCTCAAATAGGCCGGGATGCCTGTGCTGTCCTTCTCGACGGTGGTCCCCGGCTGGAGCCCGAAGTCCACGGCGTCCAGCAACAGCAGGCGCGTGGCCCGCTCCACGAAGGCCAGCAAGGGGTGCCCCTGTGTTCCGGCATCCACTATTTCCACGTTGTCGGGAAAGGCATACCGCGATTAGAGCCGTTCCGCGACCCGGACGCCGAAGCCTTCATCCCCATAGAGGATATTGCCAAGCCCCAATACGACGATCCGTTCCATGATCAGCCTCCCTTTCCTGAGCGCAGCAGCCGGAATCCGCTGAACATGGTCGAGACGAGCGTGGATTTGCCCATGATTTCTTCACGGATGACCATATACAAGTGAATGATGATGAAGCACATGAGGAACAGCATACCCAAGCGGTGGTAGCTGTGCAGATCCCGCCCGCTGTCGCCGATCCAGTAAATGAAGTCCACCACCAGATGGAACGGCTGGAGGATGACCGAGTCGGACGATTGGACGTACATGCCGAAGCCCGTCAGGATCATGATGATGAGCAGGTTGATGCAGGTCATCATGCCGAGCTGGGCCAGCGGATTGTGCCCGATGTGCTCGCGCGGGGTCCTGTCGAGAAACAGGTACCAGCGGAAGTCCGACAGCAGGTCCAGCCACCAGCTTTTTCTCCAGAACGGAATGATGAAAACCTGTCTGGAGTATTTGTTGCCGAAGAACGCGAAGATGATGCGCCAGAGCAGGCCGATGGTGATGATGAATCCGGCGATGAAGTGGGCCATGCGGGTATAGCCCATGTAAAAGAGATAGGTCGGGTCGCCGTCCAGCGAATGCCACGGCTTGCCGATGATGTACCCCGTAGGGATAAGCACGAGAAACGAGAGCACCATGCTCCAGTGCCAGATGCGGATCGGCAGCTGGAAGACATAGATGGGTTTCCCTTCCTGAATAGGTTCGTTCATGGCGTTCTCCTTAGTCCATATGGACCGTCAGCAGTTCGCTGCCGTCCGGCCCCAAGACGTGCGTCGCACAGGCAAGGCAGGGATCGAAGCTGTGGAGCGTACGCAGGATTTCCAGCGGCTGCTTGGGCACATCCATCTTCGTGCCGAGCAGGGCGGCCTCATACGGGCCGAGCTGGCCGCCGTCGCTGCGCGGTGCGGCGTTCCATGTGGTCGGGACGACACACTGGTAGACGTCCACCTTTTTGTTTTTGATGACCGTCCAGTGCCCGAGCGCGCCGCGGGGGGCCTCGGTGAAGCCGACGCCGCGGGCTTCCTGCGGCCATGTGTCGGGATCCCACTTGTTGGTGAAGACGGCGGTGCTGTCGCCGTTCTTGAGGTTCGTTATGAGCTTGTCGAAGAAGACCTGCATGGTATCGGCCGCCCAGTGCGCCTCCTGCGCTCTGGTGAGGATGCGGCCCATAGTCGATTGCAGCGACGTGACGGGCGCCCCGATCCGGGCACACAGATCGTCGACGCGGGCGACGATGTCCGGCTGCTTGAGCTGGTAGGCGATAAGCGTCCTTGCCAGCGGCCCCACTTCCATCATGTTGCCGCGCCAGCGGGGTGTCTTGATCCACGAATAGGGCGCGTTTTCATCAAGCTGCTTGATGTCCGTCCTGCTCCCCTTGGTGGCGGGTCCAAGCTCGAAGTGAGGCACGGTTTCGCCCTGATAGGGATGCAGGGAGGTAACGCCCTTGGGATACGTGTACCACGAACGCCCGACTTCTTCACGGATCTGATCCTCGTCGGACAGGTCGACGGGCAACACTTCATTGAAGTTGCCGTTGATGATTGCCCCGCCGGGGATGAGCAGGCTTTTTTGCGAGTAGTCGTTGGCGATGGACGGAAACGCCCCATACGCCAGCAGCGACTGGTTGGAGAGGCCCGTGCCGAGGTGCAGCCACTCCGGATAGAACTTGGCGAGGGCGATGCTGTCGGGGACGAGCACCTGCGCCGAGAATTCACGGCAGCGCTTGATGATCGACAGGACGAGCTCTAGGCGTTCCATGTTGATGACGTCGGCCCCGCCCTTGCCATTGATGTTGAGGGCCAGAGGCACGCCTCCCACCAACCAGTTGGGGTGGGGGTTCTTGCCGCCGAAGACGGTATGGATCTGGACGACGTCTTTCTGGAAGTCGAGAGCCTCAATATAGTGGGCCACCAGCATGAGGTTGGCCTCGGGCGGGAACTTGTAGCCGGGATGCCCCCAATAGCCGTTCTTGAAGATGCCGAGCTGACCGGTGGAGATGATGCGGACCAGCTTTTCCTTTACGGAGGCGAAATAGCCCGGAGAGGATTGCGGCCACGGGGAAAGGCTTTGGGCAAGCCTGGACGTTTCCTTGGGATCGGCCTTGGAAGCGGAAACCACGTCGATCCAGTCCAGCCCGCCGAGCTGGTAGAAGTGCACCAGGTGGTCATGATACCATAAGGCCAGCTGCATCAGGTTGCGGATGATGTTCGCGTTGTCGGGGATGTCGATTTTGAGCGCGTCCTCGATGGCATGGACGGAGGCGAGTGCGTGCGTGCCCGTACAGACGCCGCAGATGCGTTCCACAAAGGCCCAGATGTCTCGGGGGTCACGATCCTTGACGATGATTTCCAGTCCCCGGAACATGGTCCCGCATGAGACGGCATTGGTGATCACGTTGTCGTCGTTGATGTTCACCTCGCACCTGAGATGTCCCTCGATGCGCGTAACCGGGTCGACGACAAGACGCCGCCCCGAGTCGTTAACGGTGTATCCCTGCGTTGTGTATTCGTAGGCCATGATCAGTTCCTTTCAGAAGGGGTGGAATCGTTGGAAGCGGTTTTTTCAGCCTGTGCGGTCTTGGTTTCCTTGGAGCAGTCGCCGTCCTTGCCGTAGCGGTGCTTGAGGTGCACGGCGGTACTGATGGCCGCGTGCGTCACCACGCCGGCACCGATGCCGGCGACGGCGGCCACGCCCACGGTTTCGGCAGTCGTGTTGGTTCCGAATTGGGGAATGTTGGTGATGCGGCTGTAGAAGGAACCGTGATCCCAGAAGTTCTGTTCGGCACAGCCGATGCAGCCGTGGCCGGACTGGATGGGATAGGAAACCCCGTTGTTCCACCGGGTGACGGGGCACGCATTGTAGGTCGTCGGCCCCTTGCACCCCATTTTATAGAGGCAGTAGCCGAGGCTCGCCGCGGCGTCGTCCCAAGACTCCACAAACTGTCCCGCGTCGAAGTGGGCGCGGCGTACG
>ERZ506375.568-NODE-568-length-1563-cov-1.81499_pt1 | contig 1563 bp, 2 predicted proteins | sample MGYA00513369_ERZ506375 | MGnify/ENA metagenome assembly ERZ506375
ATTCCACGATCTTGTGGGTGGGCCTGCCGGTAATGTCCTTCCGATCGAAGATGACCTCGCCGGAGTCGGGGCGGTAATTGCCGGTGATGATGTTGAACGTCGTGGTCTTTCCGGCCCCGTTGGGGCCGATCAGCCCGACGATGCTGGCTTCGTCCACGCTGAAGGTGACGCTGTTCATCGCCACCAGCCCGCCGAAAGTCTTCAGGAGGTTGCGCAGGATGAGCAGGCTCATAACGCCTCCTCCCTTGCGGGTTCGGCCCGCTGCACGCCTCGGGGGAACCGGCCGACAAGGAACCGGGCGTTGTAGAACCTGCGCCGCGGCGGGAGCAGCCCCTGCGGGCAGATGATCATCATGACCATCATGGCCGCGCCGAAGATGAGCATACGGGCGCTCTCGAACTCCCGGAACACGTCTTGGAGCCCGATGAGCAGGAACGCGCCGAGCACCACGCCCGCGATGCTGCCCGAGCCGCCCAGAATCACGATGGCGAACAGGATGACCGATTCGTAGAAATTGAATGATGTCGGCTCGATGGTCCTGATATTGGCCGCGAACAGCGTGCCGACCATACCCGCCCAGAACGCGCCCACGGTGAAGGCCATGAGCTTGTACCGGGTCACGTCGATGCCGCAGCCCGATGCCGCGAGATCGTCGTAACGGATGTAGTTGAGCGCCCTGCCGAAGCGGGAATGCTCCAGCACGTAGAACAGGAACATGGTCAGGATGGTGAAGGTCCAGATGAGGTAGAACTGGCGCTTGGGCGACGAGAACACCATCCCGAACAGGGAAGGCCGGGCGATGCCGTAAATGCCGTTCGCCCCTCCCGTCAGCCCGAAGAGGTTGTTCGTCAGGGCGATGCGCACGATTTCCACGATGCCGATGGTGACGATCAGCAGGTAGTCCCCGCGCAGGTGGATGATGGGCTTCGCCAGCACGAAGGCGAAGATCGCGGCCAGCACCCCGGCTATGGGCATGGTGGCGAAGACGGGCCAGTGGTACACGGTGTTGAGGATCGCGGTCGTATACGCTCCCATGGCGAAAAAGGCCGTATGCCCCATGTGGAACAGGCCCGTCTGCCCCAGGATGAGGTTGAGCGAGAGGGCCAGCGCCGCATAGATGCCGATTTTGTTCAGCATGTCGAGCTGGGCGATGCCGCCCCCGCCGAGCCCCGCCAGTTCGAGGATCGTGGGCACGCAGGCCATGACGAGGCAGAAGATGCCGCCCGCCACGGGGTAGAAATACCGTTTTGAAAAAAGAGAGTCGCTCATATCTTCTCAGCCACCCTTTCCCCCAGCAAACCTGTGGGGCGGAAAATGAGGATAAGGATGAGCACAAGGAAGGCTATGGCATCCTTCCACGCGATGGACACGTAGGCTGCGCCCATGGCTTCGAGCACGCCGAGCAGGATGCCCCCCACCATCGCGCCGGGGATGTTGCCTATCCCTCCCATGATGGCCGCCGTGAACGCCTTGAGGCCGAAGCTGAACCCCATGTCATAGGTGATCTGGCCGTAATACAGCCCCATCATGACTCAGATCGGAAGAGCGTCGTGTAGGGAAAGA